>Ga0187843_10000484_pt1 | contig 28741 bp, 28 predicted proteins | sample SpaLakP09_SKY_43_FD_134516 | JGI IMG/M metagenome (GOLD analysis project Ga0187843, IMG submission 134516) | Oligotrophic lake water microbial communities from Sparkling Lake, Wisconsin, USA - SP09_SKY_43 | ecosystem: Environmental > Aquatic > Freshwater > Lake | place: USA: Sparkling Lake... | reverse complement strand
GTTGGATGCCACTCATGGCTTTACTTTGGTTGAAGAAGCCGAAGATGCCGACGTGATCTTATTAAACACTTGCTCTATCCGCGAAAAAGCGCAAGAGAAAGTATTCCACCAGTTGGGCCGTTGGCGCCCACTGAAAAAGAAAAACCCAAATCTGATTATCGGTGTGGGCGGTTGTGTTGCGTCGCAAGAAGGTGCCGCTATCCGTGAACGCGCGCCTTATGTCGATATCGTATTTGGCCCACAAACATTGCACCGTCTCCCTGAGATGATTAACGCGGTGCGTGGCAATCGCTCGCCAGTGGTTGACGTGTCTTTCCCTGAGATTGAAAAATTCGACCGCTTACCAGAGCCAAAAGCTGATGGCCCAACAGCGTTCGTTTCGATTATGGAAGGCTGCTCGAAATATTGTACTTTCTGCGTGGTGCCTTACACGCGCGGCGAAGAAGTCAGCCGGCCACTGGATGACGTGTTACTAGAAATTGCTCAATTGGCTGAACAAGGGGTCCGAGAAGTCAATTTGCTCGGCCAAAACGTCAATGCGTTCCGCGGTGCGACCCACGATGGTCAAATCTGTCATTTCTCTGAATTGCTCCGCTTAGTTGCGGCTATTGATGGCATCGACCGCATTCGTTATACCACCTCCCATCCTGTTGAATTTACAGACGATATCATCGAAGTTTATCGCGACGTGCCAGAACTCGTTGACCATTTGCACTTACCTGTGCAATCAGGCTCAGATCGAATCTTGACCTTGATGAAACGTAACCATACTGCGATTGAATACAAATCTAAGATCCGTGCGCTGAAAAAAATTCGTCCGAATTTGAGCATGTCGTCAGACTTCATTATCGGCTTCCCTGGTGAAACCGCTGAAGACTTCGCGCAAACCATGGATTTAATTGCCAGTATCGGTTTTGATATGAGCTTTAGCTTCATTTATTCTGCGCGTCCTGGGACACCAGCCGCTGATCTGCCAGACGACGTCAGTGATGATGAGAAAAAACAACGGTTGTATATTTTACAAGACCGTATTAATCAGCAGTCTCTGCAAATCGCCCGCAGCATGCTTGGTTCAGAACAGCGGATTTTGGTCGAAGGTCCATCGAAAAAAGATTTGATGGAACTGACCGGCCGCACTGAAAATAACCGAGTAGTGAATTTTGAAGGTTCGCCTGATATGATTGGTCAATTCGTCGATGTCAAAATCACCGATGTGTTTACTAATTCATTAAAAGGTGTGGTGATTCGTACCGAAAAAGATATGGATTTACGGCGCGAAATATCTCCACAACAAATTATGGCCCGTCAGGCCAAAACGGATGAACTCGGGGTTGGTACTTTCCAGCCTTAGCAGTTTCTCCATGGTTCAGGCCGCAGTCGCGGCCTGAATTGACGGTCTTGGCAGCGTGGTATTAACTGAGAACCGGACTTTTGGACAACCCAATTAGCAGCCTAGAATTTAGTGTTTCTCCCGCCGATCATCAGCGGATCTCATTGTTATGTGGCCCATTTGATGACCATATTCGCCAAATAGAACGGCGTTTTCGAGTGCAATTAAGTTTTCGCGATGATAAGTTTCGCGTGCTTGGTCTTAGCACTGTAATTCCGCTAATCCAGCATTTAGTTGAGCAACTTTATGCCGAAACGGTCAACTCCGCCGGGAAGCCAATACCACTCTCGCCGGAACAAGTGCATTTAGCCATTAGTGGCATTGACCACCCAGCGACAGTCATTCAAGTGGATGCCGCAAGCCAAGAAATCGCGATTAAAACCAAAAAAGGCTTGATCAAAGGCCGAAATCCTAATCAAAGTCGTTATGTCGCGAATATTCTAAAACATGATGTGACCTTCGGGATCGGTCCTGCCGGTACCGGCAAAACATACTTAGCTGTGGCCTGTGCAGTTGATGCGTTAGAGAAAAATCAAGTTCGTCGTATCATCCTTACGCGCCCTGCGGTGGAAGCTGGCGAAAAACTTGGCTTTTTGCCAGGTGATTTAGCGCAGAAAGTCGACCCTTATCTACGTCCACTTTATGATGCGCTATTTGACATGTTGGGCTTTGAAAAGGTCGAAAAGTACCTAGAGCGCAGCGTCATAGAAATTGCGCCGCTGGCCTATATGCGTGGCCGCACACTGAGTGACGCCTTTATCATCTTGGATGAAAGCCAAAATACCACCGTTGAACAAATGAAAATGTTTTTAACGCGGATCGGTTTTAATTCCAAAGCAGTGATCACTGGCGATGTGACTCAAGTCGATTTACCACGTGGTCAATATTCGGGCTTAAAACACGCAATTGATGTTTTAAGCGAGGTTGACGCGCTAAGTTTTAACTACTTTCAAGCAAAAGATGTTGTTCGCCATCCGGTGGTGCAAAAAATTGTGATTGCTTATGAAGCTTTTGAAAAAGCAGAGCAACTCGCCAAAGCCCAACGAGATAATGCCCCACACTCCGAGCTCGACACGGGCAAAACCAGCGTACAATCACGGCGCAGTAATAAAAGCGGGATCGCATGAGCATTATTTTAGATTTACAACTTGCTACTGAAGCGACTGACATTCCGAGCGAAGCGGCCCTGAAGCGCTACCTCGACGCGGCGATTAGTCCTTTTCAAGCTGAGGCAGAAGTGACCATTCGGATTGTCGATGCCGAGGAAAGTCAGCAACTAAATTTTGATTATCGTCATAAAGATAAACCAACCAACGTATTAAGTTTTCCATTTCAAGCGCCCGCTGGCATCGAACTCCCATTATTAGGTGATATAGTCATCTGTGTGCAAGTGGTTGCCCAAGAAGCTTTGGAGCAAAATAAGGCACTTGAAGCGCATTGGGCACACATGGTGGTGCATGGTTGCTTGCATTTACTTGGCTTTGACCATATAAATGATACTGACGCAGAGGAAATGGAAGCAGAGGAAGTGCAAATTTTGCAAGAACTCGGGTTTTCCGATCCTTATTTTATTGACGAACGGAGTTAATTTTTTTTCATGGGTGACGACAATCCACACTCGAGAAGCGGTTCTACGGCAAAAACATGGTTAGAGCGTATAGCCGCCATTTTTACCGCAGAACCTCAAGATCTATCTGATTTAGAAGAAGTATTTGTAGAAGCAAATGCTCGCCAATTGATAGATAACGATACCAAAGGCATGCTGCAAGGTGTGCTCGCAATCTCAAAAATGCGTGCTCGGGACATTATGGTGCCGCGCTCACAGATGGCGACTATCGATATCGATCAACCCCTTGCTGAATTTTTACCAATACTGCTTGAAAACAATCACAGTCGTTATCCAGTCGTTAATGAGGACAAGGATCATATTGAAGGGATCCTCATCGTTAAAGACATTCTGCAATATGCCTTAAAACCTGATACCGAATGGCAACTTAAAGATTTATTGCGACCTGCCGTCATTATTCCGGAAAGTAAGCGCGTTGATGCGCTGTTAAAAGAGTTTCGACAAAAACGCTACCACATGGCGATTGTCGTCGACGAATACGGTGGCGTCTCGGGTTTAATTACTATTGAAGATATTTTAGAACAAATTGTCGGCGATATTGAAGATGAACACGATGACGAAGAAGGTTCGGATATCCGCAAACTTGGTAGTCATGTGTTTTTGGTGAGCGCCCTCACCCCGCTCGACGAATTTAATGAAAGTTTTGGTACTCACTTTGACGAAGAAGAAGCCAGTACCATTGGCGGCATCGTCTTACACGCGTTTGGTCATATGCCGGTAAAAGGCGAAACGCTGGAATTAGGTGGCCTCACGTTCAAAGTCAATAAAGCCAATAGTCGCCGCTTAGTGCAGTTACAAGTCATCAAACCCAAAGTCGCACAAGAACTCGCAGACGCCGAATAATTCGGCGTTTTTTTAGGAAACTCATCGTGTTACAGAAAATCCATCCGCTTTTCGTCTGCGCGTTGCTTATAGCGCTTGGCGTCGTTAATACCTTCGCTTACGCGCCTTATCAATATAGTTTTATGCCCTTTCTAACGTTACCAGTGCTTGCCGTAGCGATATGGCAGGCACAAAGCCCTAAGCAAGCGGCTTGGTTTGGCTGGAGTTACGGCATTGGCTGGTTCGGCTTGGGAGTTAGCTGGGTTCATGTCAGTATCGCAACCTTTGGCGGAATGCCACTGGTCTTTAGCTTAGGCATTATGGCTGCTCTGGTTGCTTATCTAGCGTTATTCCCAGCACTTGCTGCATGGCTTGCCGCGCGTTTTGGTCGCAACACAGTGATTGCATTCCCAGTCGCTTTTACCTTGGCATGGGTTATCACAGAAAACCTTCGCTCCTGGCTATTCACTGGTTTTCCATGGCTATCCTTGGGATACACACAAACTACTGGGTATCTAGCGCCATGGGCCCCGCTGATTGGCGAGATTGGCATCACTTTCGTCATCGCATATTTTGCAGCTTGCTGGGTTAGCATTACTCAAAAGCGTTTCGTCCAACCACTGCTCGCTGTAGCGTTAATCGCAATAAGCCCATTACTTGCCACATTCAAGGGCTGGGAACTCAGTGGCGAGCAACAAAACGTAGTTTTGGTACAAGGCAATATTAAGCAAGAACTGCGTTGGGACTTGGAGCAAGAGCTGCCAACGATGAAGAAATACATGACTTTAACCCGCCCCTATTTCGGTGATAGTTTGATTATTTGGCCGGAAGCTGCGATCCCACAACAAGAACACCGAGCACAGCCTTTTTTGGTGAATCTCGACATGTTAGCCGCGGAAAATAATAGCGCTGTCGTCACCGGCATTTTGGATATCCGCTATAACGTCGGCGACTACAATGGCATGATTGTGGTTGGTCAAAACCAAAAACAGGTTGTCACTGGTAGTTATGATTACTTCCAAACGAATCGTTATCGCAAGCACCATTTGTTGCCGATTGGTGAATTTGTGCCTTTTGAGCAGTTACTGCGGGATGTCGCACCATTTTTCGATTTACCCAATAGTTCTTTTTCGCGCGGCGATTGGCAACAAACTAATTTAACCGCGAAAGGCTTAAATCTATTGCCTGCCCTCTGCTTTGAAATTGCCTTCCCACGCCAGATCCAAGCCAACTTTACCGCAACCACTGATTTACTGCTCACGGTGAGTAACGATGCCTGGTTTGGCGATTCCATTGGCCCATGGCAACATCTGCAAATAGCGCAAATGCGGGCGCTCGAATTTGGCCGTCCACTCTTACGTGCCACCAATACCGGCGTGACGGCGATAGTTAACCCTGATGGCACTATTGCCGAGCAGCTGCCGCAATTTAGTGATGCAGTACTGCAACGCCCGGTCGAGTTAGTCAAAGGGTTCACGCCTTACAGCCAATTTGGTGATTGGCCGGTTTACATACTGTCGTTCATTGCACTGGGCTGGTTAGTTTTGTTAGCTCGAGTAAAACACAGGCACTACTAGTCAGCGGAAATGCCATCGAATCATTATAGTGGCTAGCTAAAATCGGCAAACCTGCGCATATTTTCAGCAAAAATGCAGTGATTGTGCAGATTTTAAGCAAACAGAATAAGTCGACTGTTGGTAACCAATACCGTTCAGCTGAAATACAGCGAAAAAATCTTACCTTGCCAACAAGTCAGTCGGACTTGTTGGAGCTTAAGATGAATAAAGGGTTGTTAGTGGGCATTATTGTTGGCGCTGTCGGGGTTACTGCTGCGGGTTCAGTGGCAAGTTTGCATTATCTGGACCAGCAGCCGCAGTTCGCTGAAGTAGTCAGCAGCAAAGCCGTGATGGAAGAAACTCTAGTACCTGTCGAAGAATGCAAAACAGTTCAAGTGCAAGTACAAAAGCCAGTGAAAGATGAACATCAAATATCCGGCACTGTGATTGGTGCCGTGGTGGGTGGAGTGCTGGGGAATCAAGTCGGTGGTGGTAACGGCAAAAAAGTCGCCACTGTGGTTGGCGCTGCTGCGGGTGGTTACACCGGCAAGCAAGTGCAAAAAGAGCTGCAGACCACCGATCTAGAGAACCAAGCACAGCGTCAGTGCAGCACTGTACAGAAGAAAAAATCTAAACTTGTGGGTTATGATGTTCGTTACCTGCATAACGGTAAATTAATCACAGTGCGCATGCCTGAAAAGCCGGGTGACCAGCTGTTAATTCAAGATGGGAAAGTACACCCAGTAGCCAAAGCTGATATGGCCGTTAGCGAATAGACCCGATAGCGAATAGACCCGATAGCGAATAAACCCGAAAACCTTGAAGATCCGGGTAGCCGGAGAAAGAGCAAAGGCAGCAATCCCGGAGCTTCAAGTAATAACGGGATAATCCATACCCACCACTCTAACTTGCAAAAGGCACCGTTGCATCGGCGCCTTTTTGCATTTTCAGTTTTTTTAAAGCCATTACTGCAAATACAAATTAAATCCTATATATTTAATTTCACTGCGTTTTAATGGATTTTAAACATGCTAAAAGCTTGCGGTCAGTTACTGATAACCCTACTGATAATGCTCTCGTTTTCAGTAGCAGCACAGCAAACTGCCGGAGATCCAGATAAAATCATTACTCTCGCAGCCGAAGATAATTGGCCACCATTTTCTGATGAGCGTGGCAGAGGACTCTCCACCGCAATTGTTTCTGCGGCCTTGAAATTTAGTGGCTATCAAGTAAAAACTATCGCAGTGCCATACGCACGGGCGCTGTATTACACCGAACAAAACACCACCAACGGCTGCTGGAACGTGACCAAACAGCGCAGTACCGAACAAAAATTCTTATTTCACCAAATCCCGTTATTTAAAGCGGGGTCATCTTTTTATTACTTCAAAAATACCAAACCCTACCATTCGGTCAAAGAAATCCCTGACGGTGCGGTGGTCGGTGTGATTTTGGGATACGAGTACGGCGATTTATTTGAAGAACACAAAGCACGGTTTCAATTAGTCGAAGTATCAAATCATGAGCAATTATTGGCACTGCTAAACGATAACAAACTCGATTTGGCGATATTTTTTGACGATGTGCTGAATTATTATTTGCAGCGCCTGAAACGTAAAGACTTACAAATTGTCCGCGGGCAACTCAATTACATCAGTGAAATTTTCGTCGCATTTAACCAAGATGATGTTAATAATGAAGCGCGAGCCGCAGCGTTAGACCACGGCTTGCGTTTGTTACATGAACGGGGAGATTATCAAAAACTGCTTAGCCAATTTGGCATTAGTGCATCGGCTCAATGACCCTTTAAACTCATCCGTTTTAAGGTGTTATCTTTGACAATGTAATGGTGAAAAATTGCTGCAACGGCATGTAAACCAATTAGTGCATAACCAAAGGTAGCCACAAGCTCATGGATCTCTTCGAATAACTCGGCACTCCCTTCATTTGGCGCAATGAGCGCTGGCAGTTCTAAGCCAAAAAATGGAATGACCTTACCCTCTGCCGACAAAATTAACCAACCTAATAACGGCATTGCGATCATAAAGGCATAAATCGTCAGATGCGTTAAGGCCGCTAATTTATGCTGCCACACCGCTGATGGAGGTTCAATGGCCGGATAAGGCTGACTAAAGCGTAACGCCAAACGGATAAAAGTTAACAAGAAAATAGATAACCCAAGCATATAGTGCGCGGTTTTCATCAATTCCCTTGGCTCACTACCACGCTCAAACTCACCACGAAATTCCATGGTGCAATACACAGCAATCATTAATAGCAGCGTTAGCCAGTGAATGGCGATGGTCGCTTTATTGTAACGAGGTTGGGACATAAATACTCCGCTCTACGGCTGATGTTAAGTAGCTTGGGTTAAGAGGCTGATGTAAAGAAGCTGGGGTTAATCTACCATAGTCATGGTGATGTTTCCCATGGGCATACTTTGCGCTAGAACAAAGTAGTTGCACAATTAGGCGTAGACTGCATGCTAAAGCGAATTTGGCCTTACCATCGACCGAAATATTGGTCAATTAAATGCGTTAACTGAAAGTTGAGTTGCTCTTCAAGATCTGAGGCACTAGTGCCCTGCATTGAGAAATATCGATCTGCTTGTTCCGACGACAGACTTTTACCCGCCAAGGTACATTGCATTTCCGGTAATTTTTTATCAAAACGCGGCAGTAGCTGCCACTGCATAAACGCGGGGGTATGCGCAGCAACCAGTGGTTGCGCAAATTGGCAGAAACCTTCGATATGCGTAGCACCATCAGGACCTAAACAGCCCGGTTCAACCCGATAAATTACCGCTATCTGCAGATTATTCATAACATTTAAACTCTTGTTGTTCTGCTAGTAACTTTGGTAAGCGCAACCCTGACGAGCTAAAAAGCCCTAAATTGGCTGGCACTAACCGATATTTTTTGTCATCACCGTCATCATTTTAAACAATGGCTGTGTCGCCTCAAATTCAAGGTGGAGAAACCACGGCCCCGCTTGGAATTTAACCCAACCACCCAAATTGCCAAATACCTCGCTGCGACGACCACGACCTTTGGCGACAGGAGCGCCGAATCGTTGGATCAAGCTCGCCAGCGAAGTTTGCTGATGGATATCCAAGACGGGCGGCGCGCCAAGGTTGAACTTCACGAACAAACTACTCACACAGCCCTGTTCATCTAAGTTGCATTCTATGGTGCCGCCAGCACTTGCCAGATAATAATCTTGCTCACTTGCAGTGAGACTCTCGTCAATCGCGACTCTTTGCAGCTCAGGAAACGCTGCCAAGACTTGTTGATAATGTTGTCCCAACATGTCTTGATATGCGCTCATTAACAGCTCCCGCGCACAACCAGATCACATGGCAGTTCGGTATCGCCGGATAAATCCCCCGCCAGCAATCGACTCGCTGCCACTCGACCTTTTTCCGCACTGTATTGATGAATAGTGGTTAAACTCGGCACGCTGCGCTCGCCCTCATCAATACCATCAAAACCAACCACCACCAAATCTTCAGGGATCCGAATAGCCAGCTCACGAGCGACCATCATCGCCGCTAGTGCAATCACATCACTCATACATAATAAAACCGTCGGACGCTCCGCCTGTTGTAAGGCCTCACGCGCAGCCATCATGGCTAAATCATGTTGGTTAACTGGAATTTGCCAAATTGCTTCAGCCGGGATATCGCGGCCATACAGTTTAGCCCCAGCAAGATAACCTTCCAACCGCCGCCGTGAGACCGATTGTTCGGTACCATATAACTCATGCGGTTGGATGCGGCAAACCCGATCTGATTCAATCAAACGTAGCCCCAGCACTGCTACTTTTCCAGGCATACGCCCAAACGCATGTTCGGCACTTAAGCGTGCGCTACTTAAATTATCAATGTTGACCGAAGGTAAACCAGCAATATTGCAGTCCACCGTAATCATTGGTTTTTGTTGGCGAAAAATCCGTTCCAACTGCTCAGCATTATTCGGTGCGCCGTACAAAATAAAACCATCAGGCACGGCTTCAGCGCTACTGCTACGGTGATTATGTTTGCCTGATAACAACAACAAATCACGACCTTGTTGTTGAAGCGTTTCCGCGACTCCTTTGACGAACTGATTCGCCACCGGATCACTGACTGAATACTCCAAAGTATCACTCAGTAATACTGCGATAATGCCAGATTTGCCCGTTCGCAAACTGCGCGCCGCAGCATTTGGACCGCTGTACCCCATTGTCGCGCATTGTTCGAGAATTTTACGACGCAACTCTTGCGATAACTGATCTGGTCGATTAAACGCATTGGAAACCGTTGCGACCGAAACGTTCAACAGCTCAGCAACCGATTTTAAATTATGTTTCTTAGGTAGTTTTACTACTGATTTTTCGCCTGACAAAAGACACCTCGACACTGGGCATACTGCGAATGCAGCATAGGCTTAGCTAATCGCTGAAGCAACGATAAACCCGATGAATAACAATAAAACTGAGTGATAAATCGCGGCAGCAATATTGCCAGCTTTGATTTCGGCAATAAAGTCGATATTTCGATACAGAAATTTATCTATTAAAATCAAAGCGCCAATACTAACAAGCAAGGCGATCACAGCATAAAGCAAATTGATCAGCATAAACTGGACATTCTGCGGCAGACTCGTTATTTCCATCAATCATTCCTCTATCTGAAAAGGGGCAACAGGTTGCTGTCTCCAGCCCAACGCCCAAGCCGTGATTGGCGCAATTTCGGCAAACTGCAGCTCCGCGCTGTAATAGTTCATCAAATCAGTTGTCGCATAATCTTTTGCGCCCTGGATATTATATAAATCCGCAGCGCCGAACAAATGGGCCATTTCATGCGCTTGCACTTGCGACACCAACCAGCGGTTTTCTGCGGCACTCGCCTCGGTCAGCATCACATATTCAATACTACAGTTGGTCGCCTGTTGCGCACAACTTTGGGCAAAAGAGCGACTATCTTGGTTACTATGAAAAATAACCGCCAATTGTTTTTCGCCATAATTAGTTATTAAATCATGCATTTGCTGCCAACTGCTATACCCCATCTGCGTCAATAACAGCGGCGCAGCGTCAGCAAAAAACTCTTGCGATCGCAACCAACTCGCACTGATCCCACGCCCCATTTGCACATGGTAATAGTGAATATCAAAATTCGCTGGTTTTTGCTGGTAAACAACGGCCTGCTGCTGATACCAGCTCACCGCTTGTTCGATGGACTCGCGCATCATAAAACGCTGCGGGCCGCTCCAACCTTGCCATAAATTATCTTCAAGATAGACGTAAATCAGCACGACATCGCCGGTGAGCTTTTTGGCATAACCGCTCTGTCGCAGGTTTGCGTATTCTTGCAATAAGTGGCGTTCGGCTTGGTTGCTGTCAATTCGTTGCTGGAGTTGGTGCCGCAATTGAACCTGCTGCTGTTTTTTGTCTTCATCAATATTTAAAGCTAAACACTGGTCGATAGCATCTCGCGCCAAATGGTGATGTCCACGCCAACGATAAATGTCAGTTTGCTGTTGCAGTAACCAGCAGGAATCTTCGGCTGATAATTGCGGAGTCTGAGCCAGCAACTGCTGACTCAAGGTCAATGCTGGCGACGGCTGCCCGCTGTTGATGAGGTTCGCCACTTTTATTAAATCAGGATGAGCGCCCGTAGGCAGACCATCAGCGGACTTAAACGCCGTTGAACTGAGCTCAATTAACAGCACCAGCGCAATGGCAAAGAACATAACAAATCGCACTATAGACCAAAGCGCGACCCACATTTGGTGGATACGGCTGGCTACCGTGTTCGCACTGCTAGTGTTCGAGCGCCCACGCCGAGAACTCGCCATTTACTGCTGATTGATAGTCGCGATAAATTGATTAGATTCAGCAATAGCGCGATTCATCTCACTGACTAAGTTATTCACATCCTGTTGCAGCATGCCAAATTCGCCTTGGATAGCGCCGACCGCTTTTGCATTTAGATTATGCTTTAAATACAAGACGTTATCATTTAGCACTCGCAGCACCGGCGGCATTTTGCTTTCGGCGCGGCGCATCACTCGCACTAAAGCATCAAATTGGCGCTTCGTTTCAAGCAGTTTTTTCTTACTTTCCGTGCGTAATTGCCTATTTTGATACTGCGAAAGTTCGGTTTCCCATTCCGCAAATAAGTCAAAAGCAACAGTTTCGACTTTACTGATGCGGCTTGAAACTTCTGCGGCCGCTTTTTTACTGTCTTCATATTGCGCCGATAAAGACTCATAACGGGCTTGTAAATCACCGCCATGGAACTTAATCAACTGGCTTAATTCATCAAGCGCATCTTTAAATTCTTGCTGGCTCTCAAGCTGCGCATCTCGCGCCTCTTCAACTCGGTCGACCAAAATATCGCGTTTATGCACACCCACCTTTTCCATCGCGGCATAATATGCAGTGGAACAACCTGTCAAAACTAACACACTGATTAAACATAAAATTCGGAACATCTATTCGTCCTCTGAGGCGCCATTCACCAACTCGGCGATTTGCGACAAGCGCTGCATCGTTAATGCATTTAAAGTTTTCTTCGGATACTGGCCCTTCGCATTTTTTTCACCTGCTTGCAGACCCGTTAATAATTCTAAAGCTTCATCGACCGTACGCACCACGTAAATATGGAATTGTCCGGCAGAGACCGCGGCAATCACATCTTCATGCAACACCAGGTGTAATTGGTTACTTGCTGGGATAACCACCCCTTGTAGGCCTGTCAAACCACGGCTATGACATAAGCGGAAAAACCCTTCGACTTTTTCATTCACGCCACCAATCGCCTGCACTTGCCCATGCTGATTAATTGAACCTGTCACTGCCAAGCTCTGTTTAATGGGCACATTACAAATTGCAGAAATAAGCGCACAAACTTCAGCTAAAGAGGCGCTATCGCCATCGATAAGGCCATAGGACTGCTCCATCGCGATATTGGCCGACAGTGTTAATGGGAATTCTCGTGCATATTTAGCGCCCAGATAGCCGGTTAATAACATCACACCTTTGGAGTGGATGGCCTTGCCAAGCTCCACTTCACGCTCGATATCAGTCACGCCACCTGAACCTGGATAAACAGTGGCCGATATTCTTGCTGGAGTACCAAAAGCGGTATCGCCAATTTCCAAAACCGTTAAGCCATTGATTTTACCTACTGAATAACCATCGGTATCAATTAAGATTTGGCCCTCTTGAATGTCTTCTAAAAACGATTCACTGATGCGACCGGTCCGGTATTGTTTACCGTCAAGCGCCAACAGCACGTGTTTCGCTGAGATCTCAGCATCCCCGAGTTGATTGGCGTAATAACAAGCCTCGCGAACTAATTCCAACACATCGGCAAAGCGTGCCGAGAGTTTGCGTTGGTGTTCTGCTTGGCGAAAGCTAAAGGTTAACAATTGCTTCAAACCGCAAGCAGTTAAGGCACCGCCATCAAGCTGCTGAATTTGGTCTTGCAGCTGCAACGACATGTATTTCAGGGTTTGGGCATTGTAAGGCAAATAAGCTTCAAAATCGGCAAGCACCCGAAACAACTCGTTAAATTCATCATCGACATCTTGTACTAAATAATACAAATCCCGAGAGCCTAAAAGCACCACTTTGACATTCAGTGGAATGGCTTTGGGGGTAATGATGGTCGAGTTGGTGACTGCATGTTCGCTCAGCGTATCAATCACAATTTCGCCGGTTTTAAGCGCTAATTTTAACGCATCCCAGACTTGCGGCTGCATTAGCAGGCGGTCGGCGTCCAATATCAAATAACCACCGTTGGCTTTATGCAGTGCGCCAGGTCGAATCATGCGGTAGTTGGTGTATAAACTGCCTTGCGCTGAAGAATATTCAACTCGACCAAATAAATTGCCATAACTAGGGTTGGCTTCAAAAACAATGGGGGCACCGGACATTAGTTCGTGATGAACTAGCACATTAGGCACAAAGTCACTGACGAAAATGCTGCGAAAATCCAGTTCTTCCGCTTTGTCGCTTTCTAATTCTTCCGGCAACAACTCCAACACCGCTTTGACCAACTCAGGCTTCATTTCGCGTAAGTAGCGCAAAATACCGAGTTCGGTGGCGTAATCATGTTCAAGTTGTTTTAGCAGTGGCTTGATAGCTTGTTCGATGGTCTCGCGACGCAAAGTCCGCAAGTTTTCTGACAACTCACGTTTCCACTGCGGCAGCTCTAACAATTGTTCATTAAGAATGGTTTCTAATTCGCCCACCAACTCATAAAAGAACTGGCGTTTATCATCTGGCAAATTGGCAAATTCGGTATCGTCTAATGGTTTGCCATCAATCACTGGCGAAAAACTAACAGCGCCATTTTCTTCATACAGCACCACTTGTTTTTCCAGCGCTTTGCGCTCGACTAAGGCAATGGCCGTTTCATATTTGTTGTCAAAAGTGGCATGAATGGCTTTTTTCTTGCGCTGATAACCTGGGTTATCAAAGGCGGCTGGAAAGGTATCGAGTAACTCGTCGATTAATGCTTCGATTTTTTTAACTAGGGTGCGACCTTCACCCGGCAGAAGACGCAAAGTTTGTGGCGTGCGTTCATCGTCAAAATTATTCAAGTAACACCAATCTTCTGGCGTTTCCTTTTCACTGGCAGCGCTTTGCAGAATTTCTTGGACCAAAGTAAAGCGGCCTAACGCGGGCTCCCCCATAACATAAAGGTTATAGCCGGGCATATCCATGCCAATAGCAAAGCCAAGCGCCGCTTTAGCGCGATCTTGACCGATGAACGTACTGCTGTAGCCCGAAACATCCAGCGCATCTTGGATCATGGATTCATCAAGTTGCGGCCCAAGTTGTTGGGTGGATAAGGCCAAGTTGCGGATAGCTTGTTCTAGCACTTTGGTAACTGCCGATTGCGTCATGCACAATATTCCTGCAAAAAATCATCGGCCTATAGTATCAAAATACTTGGCTAGTTAAAGCAGATAAATCGTTCACTCACAATGGCAATCCTCGGCGAACGAAGATTTCTGTTTGGCATTGGCTACAAGCGCGCAATTCACTTGGATGAAAATACTCGCAACTTTCGCCACATTGCTGGCAAATATATCGGCCCATGCCGACAGTTTCGCCGGCCTGATAAACGCCATGTTGGCTTAAATCAGTCAGAAATTCTTGCCATTCAACGCTAGTCGTATCTGTGATACTCGCGAGCATCACCCACAAGGATTCGGGCCAAAGTTCTGGTTGTTGTTCCGACTCGGCTTGTTGCTTAAATGTTTCGAGAAAAAGTTGCGTTTCATAACGGGTTAAATCGGCGCCAGCATGCAGATAATCGGCAATAACGCTGTGCCACTGCGCTAAAGTTTGCACCGGATGCTCAGCAAGCTCACTCAGTTCAGCGCTAAGCTCTGCCAACCATTGCTGATACTTCAGTTTTAGATCTGACATGTTAACCTCCGAATTTTTCTTCAGTATAGCGCCAACTCGCGCAGTTGCGCGCAAATAAGCCCGCGGTTCGCAGTTGTTGTCTGCCCCTGCCTTGCGGTATGCTATGAGTACTTTTGTCGCGCTTGCGACCCTTTGTGAATTAACTCGTTGGATGTTTTTGATGCAAGAACCACAGACCCCGATCCAAAGCTACGAACCGCGTTTGATTGAAACTCAGTTGCAACAGCACTGGGATGACAGCAAAGCTTTTAAAGTGACCGAGCAACCTGGCAAAGAAAAATATTATTGCTTGTCCATGTTCCCGTATCCAAGCGGTCGTTTACATATGGGTCATGTGCGCAACTATACCATCGGCGATGTGATTAGCCGTTTCCAACGCATGCAAGGCAAAAACGTCATGCAACCTATGGGTTGGGATGCTTTTGGTTTGCCAGCAGAAAACGCCGCCATTGCCAATAAAACCGCACCGGCAACATGGACGTACGCCAACATTGATTACATGAAAAATCAATTAAAACGCTTAGGTTTTGGCTACGACTGGGATCGCGAAATCGCCACTTGTAAGCCGGAATATTATAAGTGGGAACAATGGTTCTTCACCAAGTTGTTCGAAAAAGGCCTGGTCTACAAAAAAATGGCCACAGTGAATTGGGATCCCGTTGATCAATGTGTACTGGCCAACGAACAAGTTATTGATGGTCGCGGCTGGCGCTCTGGTGCGTTAGTTGAGCAGCGCGAATTAGCGCAGTGGTTTATTAAAATCACTGATTACGCTGAAGAATTACTACAAGACTTAGATCAGTTAGATGAATGGCCTGAGCAAGTTAAAACCATGCAACGTAACTGGATCGGCCGCTCTGAAGGCGTGGAAATTCAGTTTAGCGTCGCAGGTTCAAGCTACGATTTCAGCATTTATACCACACGTCCAGATACTTTATTTGGTGTCACTTACGTCGCTATCGCGCCACAACATCCACTGGCGCAAAAAGCGGCGAAATTAGACGACTCGTTGGCGCAATTTATTGAAGATTGTAAAGGCAACAAAGTTGCTGAAGCCGATATGGCGACCATGGAGAAAAAAGGCGCGGCCACCGGCTTCTTTGCTGTGCATCCGTTAACTGGCGAGCAAGTGCCAATTTTCGTCGCCAACTTCGTGTTGATGGATTATGGTTCAGGCGCCGTGATGGCAGTCCCAGGCCATGACCAACGCGATTTTGAATTCGCCACCAAATATGGTTTAAAAATCAAACAAGTCGTAGCGCCAGCTATGGGTAGCGACAGCGTGGTTGATTTGACCAAAGCGGCATTCACAGACAAAGGTGTGCTAATTAATTCTGGTGAATTTGACGGCTTAGAATTTTCGGCAGCCTTTAAAGCAATTGCGGATAAGCTAGTTGCAAAAGGCATCGGCCAAATCAAAGTGAACTATCGTCTGCGTGATTGGGGGGTTTCTCGCCAACGTTATTGGGGATCTCCAATCCCAATGCTGACGCTCGCTGATGGCAGCCAAGTCCCTGTGCCACTTGAACAATTGCCTGTTCGCTTGCCAGAAGATGTGGTGATGGACGGCGTGAAATCACCAATAAAAGCGGATCCTGAGTGGGCGAAAACCACGTATCAAGGCCAAGCGGCAACGCATGAAACCGACACTTTTGACACCTTCATGGAATCAAGTTGGTACTATGCCCGTTACTGCAGCCCAGATCACCAAGAAAGCATGCTAGATCCAGCCAAAGCCAACTATTGGCTGCCAGTCGACCAGTATATCGGTGGTATCGAACATGCGATCCTGCATTTATTGTACTCACGCTTCTTCCACAAGTTATTGCGTGATGTTGGTTTAGTGCAATCAGATGAACCATTTAAACGCTTATTGTGCCAAGGCATGGTGTTGGCAGAAACTTTTTACCGTGATAACGAAGGCGGCGGCAAATCTTGGTACTCCCCTCAAGATGTTGCGGTTGAGCGCGATGATAAAGGCCGTATCACTGGCGCAGTGTTGAAAACTGACGGTGAGAAAGTCGAATCAGCCGGCATGAGCAAAATGTCGAAGTCAAAAAACAACGGTATCGATCCACAAACGGTTATCGACCAATATGGTGCAGATACCGTGCGTTTGTTCATGATGTTCACTTCACCACCAGAACAAACTCTGGAATGGCAAGACTCAGCAGTTGAAGGCGCTATGCGCTTCTTACGCCGAGTTTGGACCTTGGTGAACGAGTTCTCGGCACTTGAGAACATCCCAGCACTGGATAAATCTGCATTAACGGCTGACCAAAAAACGCTGCGCCGTGAACTGCACAAAACCATCGCCAAAGTGACCGATGACCTTGGTCGTCGTTATACTTTTAATACCGCAATAGCGTCGGTGATGGAGCTGATGAACAAACTGCAAAAAGCGCCATTAACCACAGCGCAAGATCAAGCAGTGATGGCTGAAGCAATTCCTGCGCTGTTGGCATTGTTAAACCCAATCACCCCGCATTTATCGCAATATCTGTGGAAAGTGCTGGGCAATGACAGCGAACTTGAAAGCGCAGGTTGGCCAGCCGTGGATGAAAGTGCTCTGGTTGAAGACGAAAAATTAGTCGTCGTGCAAATCAACGGCAAAGTCCGTGGCAAAGTCACAGTGGCAGTTCAAGCAACCCAAGAGCAAGTGCTTGCCCTGGCGGTCGCTGAAGAGAATGTACAAAAATTCTTAGAAGGCGTGGAACTGAAAAAAGTAGTTTATGTACCAGGTAAACTGCTGAGCTTGGTGGTTGGCTAAGATGACATGGCTAAAGGCGTGGCGCCTGCTCGGATGCTTGTTATTGGTGACGCAGCTTTCGAGCTGCGGCTTTAAACTGCGTGGTGATTTGCCGCTACAAAAGTATCCGGCAATTTATCTGCAAGGGGATAAACACTCTGAGCTGTTATCTTTACTGGGCAAACAACTTTCGCGCAATGAGGTGAAGCTGTTGGCAGATCCTGATAGCAAAGCCGCCATCTTTCAGTTAGACGAAGACAGTCTGAATCGCCGCGCCTTGACCATTTTCCAAAATGGTCAAGTTGCGGAATATGAACTGATTTATAAAGTTAAATACCAACTGCTATTGCCAGGCCAAGAACCGAAACAATACCAGATTGAATTAAACCGCGACTATCAAGACGACCCAGACCGCGCCTTGGCAAAATCTAAAGAATTAGACTTGCTGTTAACCGAGCTACGCAGTCAAGCGGTCGCTCGGATCCTGCGCCAATTAGGTCGGCTATAGCGCATGCTGAAGCTCTACAGCAATCAACTTGGCGCAGCACTGACAAAAGGGCTTGCGCCAATTTATTTGGTGTTCGGCGAAGAACCGTTGCAAAAAATGGAAGCACTTGACGATATTAGAGCCGCCGCCCGGGCGCGTGGTTTTAACGAACGTCAGAGTTTCATCGTTGAAGGCCAATTTGATTGGTCGGATTGTATCAACGAATTTAGTTGCCTCTCGTTATTTAGTGATCGCAAAGTTATCGACATCGATATTGGGACCAGCAAACCCACACCAGCCACCCAAGACGCACTGAAACAGATCGCTAATTTACTGCATCCAGATTTACTGCTAATTGTGCATGCCAGCAAAAACGCCACTGATTTTGCGAAACAAGCTTGGTTCAAACCTTTCGCTGAAATCGGCGTACAAGTGCAATTTTATCCGCTGGATGATGCGCAATTTATGCGCTGGTTAAAAGAACGATCTAGCCAGATGGGCTTAAAGCTTCAAACCGATGCGTTGCAATTGTTACAACATCATGCCGCGGGCAATTTACTGGCTGCACGGCAAGAATTAGAAAAATTAGCGCTGAGCCATTATGGGCAGTGGCTCGACGCCAGCTTTTTACAACAATACTTAGCCGACCAATCACATTTTACCGTGTTTCAATTGATTGATTCGGTGCTTGCCGGCCAAGGCGAAGAAGCATTACATCGATTAGACCGTTTATTGCAGCAAGACACTGAAGAAGTGATTATCGCATGGCAATTGCAAAAAGAAGCCATGACATTATTGCAACTGCAATTAGCAGAGAAACAGGGCATGCCGCTGACTGATCTCTATAAGAAATTTAATATTTGGCCGAAACGCCAACCACTCTATCAACAAGCACTCCTGCGGCTTTCTGGCAATTGGTTGCAGTTTCTCTTGCAAGAACTGAATGCTTTTGACCGCGGTTATAAAAGCGGCTTATTGCCACATCCAGCCGTTGCCCTTGGCCATCTAGTGAGCTTGTTTATCAACCCAATCCCTAAATTATTTTCGTTGCAACATGCCCAGCAGCAATGAACAAACAAACCGCATGATGCGAGGTTTTTATGGGGGTACTTTTGACCCCATTCACCAAGGTCATTTGCAGCTTGCGCTTTATGTACTGGCACATTGTCAGTTAAATCAGTTGGATTTATTACCATGCCATATTCCGCCGCACCGTGCAGCACCAGGCAGCAGCAGCGCACACCGGGCTGCAATGGTAAAGATCGCGATTGCCAAGCATCCAGGCTTAGTGATGAATGAGCTTGAACTGAGCAAAAACTCACCTTCTTTTACCGTCGATACACTGACGGCGCTTAAACAACAATTTCCTCAGGATACCCTATGTTTTCTGCTTGGCATGGACTCCTTGTGCAGTTTTAAAAGCTGGCACCGGTATGAGCAAATTCTGCAATTAGCCCATCTCATCGTGCTGCAACGTCCAGGCTATAGCGTCATGAATGGCGATGCACCCTCATTACTTGCCGCTCATCAAGTCAATGAAGTTGCGGAATTGCGCCAGTGCCAAGCGGGAAAAATTGTACTGCTAGACAATCCAACTTATGCTATTTCTGCCAGTCAGATCCGCGGACAATACCAGCAAAATCAGATAGATCCGAATTTACAAATTCCTGAAGTTCAGCAATACATCGAACAGCATCAGCTTTATCGGTAATCGTGATATAACATTGCGACAAAAGCTGTTAAAATGCGCCGTTTTTACGCTGATGCGAAGGGTTAACCGTGAACACAAATGAATTAATGGCGTTTGTCGCCGATAAAATCGATGATATGAAAGGCCGTGAGATTGTCAAATTGGACGTCAAAGGCAAATCAACTGAAACAGATTGGATGATCGTCTGCTCTGGCACGTCAAACCGCCATACACGCTCTGTCGCAGCTTATGTTGTTACTGAAGCGAAAAAAGCTGGCATCGCGATCCTAGGAACTGAAGGTGAGAAAACTGGCGAGTGGGTACTGATTGACTTAGGTCAAGTCGTTGTTCATGTGATGCTAGAAGAAAGCCGTAATTTCTACCAACTGGAAAAACTCTGGGCGGCCTAAGCGAATGAAGCTTTATCTGATCGCAGTAGGCAGCAAGATGCCTGCTTGGGTAACTACCGCTTATGAAGAATACGCGCGGCGGTTTCCTCGCGATCTGCCACTTGAACTCATTGAAATTGCCGCTGGCAAGCGCGGTAAAAACGCTGACATCAAACGCATTCTAGAACTAGAAGGCGACAAAATGTTAGCGGCCGTGCCAAAGGGTTCGCGAATTATCACCCTCGAAGTTGAAGGAGGTAATTGGAGCAGCCCGCACTTGGCGCAAAAGCTTGAACAATGGCAAATGGATGGCCGTGACGTGTGTCTGCTGGTCGGTGGTCCTGAAGGCTTAGCGCCTGCATGTATCGCCGCAAGTGAAGGCAAATGGTCTTTATCAGCGTTAACTTTACCTCATCCGTTAGTGCGAGTCGTGCTCGCTGAAAGTCTCTACCGTGCGTGGAGCATCAGCACCAATCATCCATATCATCGCGAGTAGTCATGCTTAAACGTCGCGTCGCCATAAACGATCCGGTTGCCGAATCCAGTCTGTTTTTGAACCGAGCGCTATTCGCATTTGCCTTTGTGGTCGTGATGTTTTGCATCATCATCGCCAACCTCTACAACTTACAAGTCACTCGCTATGAAGAATACTCGACTCGTGCAGATGGCAATCGCATAAAACTGGTGCCGTTAGCACCAAATCGCGGCATGGTTTTTGACCGACGCGGCGTGTTACTGGCTGAAAACTCACCGGTGCATTCATTAGAACTGATCCCAGAACAAGTCGAAGACTTACCTGCTACGGTAAAAGCGCTCAGCGAACTTATTGCGATTACTCCAGAGCAACAAACCGATTTTTTAAAGGAAGTCAAAGGCCAACGCCGATTTAAGAGCATTGCACTTCGCGAGCAGTTAACTGAACAAGAAGTGGCAATTCTGGCGGTACACTTGCATAAATTCCGCGGTGTTACCTTAGAAGCACGCTTAACTCGAAACTATCCTTATGGCGATCTGTTTACCCATGCCTTGGGCTACATTGGCAAAATTAACGAAAAAGAATTCAAAACCCTCGACGAACAGAACATCAGCGCCAACTACGCAGCTAGCCGAGACATCGGCAAAGTCGGTGTCGAGAAATTTTATGAAGCAATGCTGCATGGCAAAGTTGGTTATCAAGAAGTGGAAGTCAATTCGCGCGGTCGTATCATTCGAACCTTACGCGAGCAACCGGCGATTTCCGGCGATGATTTATATCTCTCGGTGGATTTAGGCCTACAACTCAAAGCGCAGGAAATATTTGGCGAAAAACGCGGCGCAGTGGTGGTTATGGATCCAAGGACCGGCGCTTTGCTGGCGTTTTATTCCAACCCCAGTTATGACCCGAATTTGTTTGTTCACGGTATTCGCGGTAAAGATTACCGGATGTTACTCAACTCGCCGGACCGGCCACTGGTCAATCGCATGACCCAAGGTGTGTATCCACCAGCGTCCACTGTCAAGCCACTCTTAGCGGTACTTGGTCTGGAAACAGGCACAGTCACCGAGCACACCACTATTCCAGATCCGGGTTTTTACCGACTGCCAAATGTCAGTCGGCCATGGCGGGACCATTTCAAATTAGGTCATGGCTATGTTGATGTGTATACCGGCATTGTTAAAAGCTGCGACACCTACTTCTACGATTTAGCCTATAAATTAGGCGTCGACCGCATTTGGAAATTTATGAATGAAGCCGGCTATGGTCGTAAAAGTGGCATTGATATCAGCGAAGAAAGTGCGGGTTTAATGCCTAGTCGAGAGTGGAAAAAGCGGCGTCACAAGCAAAACTGGGGGCCTGGTGACACTATAAACATCGGCATCGGCCAAGGCTATTGGAGCTCAACGCCTCTGCAAATGGCGATCAGTACCGCGACTTTAATCAATAACGGTGCTCGCATCACGCCGAGGCTTGCCAGTAAATTCCATAATAGCGCCAACGATGGTTCGTTATTAGTTGAAAAAGAGCAAGTCATCCCCGTGGTCAATCCGAACAATTGGGCAATCTCACGCGAAGCAATGCGACGCACAGTGCAACAAGAAGGCGGCACTGCACGCGGTGCCTTTATTGGCGCAACTTATTCTGCCGCAGGCAAAACAGGGACTGCACAAGTGATTAACCTGGCCGCGGGTCAAAAGTATAATGCCAAAGCGATTAACGAGCGTCATCGCGATAACGCACTTTTCATTGGATTTGCTCCGCACGATAACCCTGAGATTGTTGTATCTGTGATCTTAGAAAACGCCGGTGGCGGCGGCAGTAATGCGGCTCCTGTCGCCCGCCAATTGATGGATTATTATTTTTCTGAGCAATATAACAATCCGCAGTTACCCGATCGAGCGGCTATCGCTGCACTGCAAGCACAGCGGGCAGCCGCAATGGTTGCGCGCGAACAAGGGTATGCTGAAGCAGCTGAGGCGGCAAAATTAGAACAAGCCCAGCGCCAAAATATGCCAGCACCAGCCGTGATAACTACTGAGGCTCAGGCAACACCAAATGCACAGGTAATACCGGTCACTGTAGGCTCGGTAAATAATGTTGTTTCAGATAACAACCAAAATGCAGCTGAAGCGACTGCGACTGAAAACTTAAGCCCTTCGCAGCCATTGTTACCGGCCTCAACACCGGCAGCCAGCGAGTTACCGAGTATGAATGTCGATGAAGGCCCTGATACAAATATCGATGAAGGTCCTGATACTGCCCCCGTCGAAAACCAAGATATCGAACCAGAACCCCAAGGAGGCGGTCGATGAGCCAATTCGAACATGAACGCAAATCGCTGTTAATGCGTTGGCATCTCGATGGCCCGCTATTCTTTGCTTTATTGGTGTTGGTACTTTTAGGCTTGATTACGCTTTATAGCGCCGACGGGCAAGATTTAGTGTTAGTGGAAGGACAAGCATTAAAAATTGCATTTGCGATGTGCGTGATGTGTGGCATGGCACAACTCAATCCGAAAACCTATCAACATTGGTCAGTGCCGTTATATATCGCCGGCGTTTTCTGTTTGGTCTTAGTTGAATTCTTTGGCTACACCGCCAAAGGCGCTACCCGCTGGTTAGATTTAGGGTTTACCAAATTCCAACCTTCAGAAATCATGAAATTGGCATTACCCATGGCAGTCGCCTGGTATATGGCCAATCAACCCATGCCACCCCGGACCCGAAATGTGGTTATTGGCTTTATTATTTGTGTGATCCCGACCTTATTAATTGCGAAACAACCAGATTTAGGCACCTCCATATTGGTTGCTGTTTCTGGGGTTTTTGTGGTGTTTTTAAGTGGCATGAGCTGGCGAATCATCGCAACAATTGCCGCGATGGTGGCCGGTTTCATTCCTATTCTTTGGACATTTTTAATGCATGATTACCAGCGCCAGCGGGTACTTACATTACTAGACGAAGAACGGGATCCACTTGGCAAGGGCTACCACATCATCCAATCTAAAATTGCCATCGGTTCCGGCGGCGTCGAGGGCAAGGGCTGGATGCAAGGCACGCAATCACAACTTGAGTTTTTACCCGAGCGCCACACCGATTTTATTTTTGCGGTTTATTCCGAAGAATTTGGCCTGATGGGTGTTATTGCCCTGTTGGCACTCTATTTATTCATCATTGGTCGTGGCCTGATGATTGCGCATCAAGCCCAGGACAACTACAGCAAATTTCTAGCGGGAAGTATTACCTTAACCTTTTTTGTCTATGTGTTCGTCAATATGGGCATGGTGTCTGGTATCCTTCCTGTTGTGGGTGTGCCCTTACCGCTGATTAGCTTTGGTGGCACTTCTTTAGTGACATTGTTAGCTGGATTTGGCATTCTGATGGCTATCAGTACACATAAACGGTTGTTAGCGAAACAATAATGAATTCTTACGTGAAATATTCCTGTCAGTCAGCCTTTCGTTTAAGCATTTTGGCTGCAACTCTGATCATCACTGCGTGTAGCAGTAACTCCAGCTATGAAACGGCCAATATGGATCCTAATGCCGGCCGTTATGCGCAAGATAAAGACAGCATTCCATTGCGCTTGCCGACATCTGAAGAATTACGTGATGCCGAGCCTAATGTCGAACCGCTCAGTCGTGGTGGCAACAAACCTTATAACATCTATGGCGTCGATTATTCTCCGCGCACCGACATTATGGAACACAGTGAAATTGGCACAGCGTCTTGGTATGGCAATAAATTCCATGGCCATAAAACGTCAAATGGCGAAACTTACAATGTCTTCGCCATGACCGCGGCGCATAAAACGCTACCGCTGCCCTCTTATGTTCGAGTGACCAATTTGGATAACAACAGCTCTGCGATTGTCAGAGTGAATGACCGCGGCCCTTTCCATCAAGGGCGGATCATCGATTTATCTTATGCGGCAGCCTACAAATTAGGCGTTTATCCTGGCGGCACAGGGCGTGTCAAAGTCGAATTAGTCGCATCCCCTGCAATGATTAACCAGACCACATTGGCAACGGGTGTCAGCTCGGATAATGAATTCCAAGAACAATCATTAGGTGCCGATCAACATCAAAACGAACAGTTTGTAGAAGAGCCCTATACCCCAGAAATGGCAGATGTCGCGAGGCCAGTGAAAGCGACGCCCGTAACACCAAAAATAACGTCTTCCATAACGCCAGCTGTCGATAGCAGCCCATCGCGGCAAGGGTGCTACATTCAATTGATTGCCAGTAGCGATCAAGCAAAAGTGCAAAGATTAGGGAACGAAATTCGCCAACAGTTGTCAGTCTCTACAAAGGTAGAAACCATCAATGGTTTATTTCGCTTAATCGCCGGTCCATTTAATAATGGTGATGCCGACACTGTGCTGCAAAGCTTACGCGATGGCCAATATCCTGGCGCTTATTTTACTAACAAGAATTTATGTGGTTAATTGCCTAACTTGCGATTAATTCAATAGTTTTAACTTTATATAAGAATGAGTCTTATGAATCAGTATCGTCGTTTCCTTCTCGTCAGCAGCTTGAGCTGTTTTAGTGTTTTCGCTCAAGCGCAAACGGTGCAAGTGACCCCTCAGGCACCCGAAGTCAATGCAAAAGGCTTTATCCTCATTGATTACCATACCGGTAAAGTACTGGCTGAAGGGAAAGCCGATGAATTATTAGCACCGGCAAGCTTAACCAAAATGATGACTAGTTATGTCATCGGCACAGAAATCAAAAATGGCAATGTGAAACCTGAAGATCAAGTCACCATCAGTGAGAACGCTTGGGCCAAACAGCTCCCCGACTCTTCAAAAATGTTTATTGAAGTGGGCAAAACCATTTCGGTGCAGGAATTAAACCGCGGCATTATTATTCAATCAGGCAATGATGCATGTATCGCGATGGCCGAGCATATTGCTGGTACTGAAGGGGCCTTTGTTGAATTGATGAACGCTCACGCCAAACGGATTGGCATGGACAGTACTCATTACGCGAATTCACATGGATTGCCAGCGCCAGATCAACGGACTACTGCTCGGGACATGGCCAAGTTATCAGTGGCGCTCATTCGTGACGTACCCGAAGAATACAAAATTTACTCCGAAAAAGAGTATGAATTTAATGGCATCAAACAACATAACCGTAATGGTTTGTTGTGGGATAAAAGCTTAAATGTTGATGGCATCAAAACCGGCCATACCGAAGAAGCAGGCTACAGCCTAATTACCTCAGCAACCAAAGACAGTATGCGGTTGATCTCAGTAGTGATGGGCACTGGTAGCGCTAAAGAGCGGGAAGCCGAAAATAAAAAGCTTTTGACTTACGGTTTCCGCTTTTTTGAAACGTTTTCTCCATACCAAGCAGGCGAAGAATTTGCGCAACAACGCGTGTGGCAAGGCGTCAAAGAAAATATCAGCCTTGGTGTTTTAAGTGAAACGCCAATCACCTTGAAACGGGGCGAGCGGAAAAATTTAAAAGCTGACTTTAAACTCAATCAGCAGCTGATTGCGCCGATCAGTAAAGGTCAAGTCGTTGGCTCGGTATTCTTAAAGCTTGGTGAGGAAGATATTGCTGAATATCCACTAGTGGCTTTAGAAGAAATTCAAGAGGCAGGCATTTTTGGCCAATTGGTCGATTATATCAAGATGCAATTTATCTAAATAAAAAAGCCCTGTACTCAAACGACAAAGTCCCGGCACAGCCCGGGACTTTTTGTTAGAATAGCGCCAATATTTATACTGGCCCGCTCGGTCCACTGGAGCCCCTGATGAAAAAAATTGTCAAAGACACCACTTTCGATGCGTTTTTGGAATTCCCATGCACCTTTACTTTTAAAGTGGTAGGCGTAGCACACGACGATCTAGTGCCACAAGTGATTGCTAAATTACAGCAACACGCAGAAGCCAATGATTATTCGCCGTCGATCAAACCCAGCAGTAAAGGCAATTACCATTCAGTGTCAGTCTCAGTGACTGTCACAAGTAAAATCCATTTAGAATTACTGTACACCGAACTTGGCAGTTTAGAACTGGTCCGTTATGTCATGTAACAGGCTCGACCTTTTGTCACAAGCCGCTATAATGCACGCACTTTGAACAGGAGCCGCCTTTGTCTGAAGCTCTGATTATCCGTGATTTAGGTTTGGTTGATTACACCGAAACCTGGCAACGCATGCAACAATTTACCGACAACAGAGATGACTCCACCATCGATGAGATCTGGTTATTGGAGCACCCACCGGTGTTTACTCAGGGCCAAGCAGGAAAAGCCGAGCATTTATTGTTTCCAGGTGATATTCCTGTGGTCAAAGTAGATCGAGGTGGTCAAGTCACTTATCATGGCCCCGGTCAGTTGGTTGCGTATGTGTTGTTAGATATTAAACGGCGTAAAATTGGGGTGCGCGAGTTAGTCACGTTGATTGAGAATGTCATCGTTGGCACTTTACAAGCCAATCAAGTCAACGCGTATGCGAAAGCTGATGCACCTGGTGTTTATGTTGATGAGGCGAAAGTCGCGTCGTTAGGCTTGCGTGTTCGTAAAGGCTGTACCTTTCACGGCTTAGCCTTAAACGTTGCGATGGATCTGTCGCCATTTTCGCGAATTAACCCTTGTGGCTATGCCGGAATGCGCATGGTGCAATCAAGCGATCTGGGTGGTCCAAATAGTATTACCTTAGCAAAACAACAAATTAGCCGGCAGTTTATCAGCCTGCTTGAAATCAGCGAATTAACAGAAGTTACAGGGTTTGAAGCATGACCAAAACTGCTCATATGGAACCAGGCGTTAAACTACGTGATGCCGAAAAAATGGCACTTATTCCGGTGAAAGTATTGCCAACTGAACCGGCAGAGATGCTAAGAAAACCGTCATGGTTGAAAATCACCCTGCCAAAAAGTTCAGAGCGGATCGACGAGATTAAAAGTGCTCTGCGTAAACATGGCTTGCATTCAGTGTGCGAGGAAGCCTCCTGCCCTAACTTGTCCGAGTGCTTTAACCATGGCACCGCAACCTTTATGATTTTAGGGGCAATTTGTACCCGCCGTTGCCCATTTTGTGACGTCGCGCACGGTCGTCCATTGCCACCAAGCGCCGAAGAGCCTGAAAAGTTAGCTCTGACCATTAAAGACATGAAGCTAAAATATGTGGTTATCACTTCGGTTGACCGCGATGATTTACGTGATGGTGGCGCGCAGCACTTTGCCGATTCTATCGTTGCCATTCGTCGCGAAAACCCGGCGATTAAAATTGAAGTGTTAGTCCCAGACTTCCGTGGTCGTATGGATACCGCGTTGCAAATTTTAACGCAAACGCCACCTGACGTGTTTAACCACAACTTGGAAACCGCGCCACGCCTTTATAAACTGGCGCGACCAGGTGCTGATTACAAATGGTCATTGGAGTTACTGCGCCGTTATAAAGAATTACACCCAGAAGTTTCTACAAAATCTGGATTAATGGTAGGCCTTGGTGAAACGACTGAAGAAATCATTGAAGTGATGAAAGATTTGCGAGCCCACAATGTCGATATGCTGACCGTGGGACAATATTTGCAACCCAGTAAACATCACTTGCCAGTAAGACGTTACGTATCGCCAGAAGAATTCGACGAAATTAACCGAATTGCATACGAACTTGGTTTTAAACACGCGGCTTGTGGGCCTTTTGTCCGTTCTTCATATCACGCTGATCGCCAAGCGGCTGGTGAAGAAGTCAAATAAACCGCAATGTCATGAAACAGGCTGGTGATAACCGGCCTGTTTTTTTAGTGAAAAAAGGCCTATGCTGGATGAAGTTACAGAGGAATTGTTATGGACAATAGAAAATTCAGTCGCATTTTGTTTAGTAGTAAAGCCAGAATCATTCAAGGTGAACAAACCTATGAAACTGAGTTACTCGATCTTTCGCTGAAAGGTGCATTAGTCAGACGCCCAGCAGACTGGCAACATGCGAACGGTAACGTGGCGTTATTGCAGGTCGTATTAAACGATAGTGAATTGCAGCTCGATATGGAAGTGAGTGTTGCCCACATTCATGACGACACCTTAGGCTTGCGTTGCGAGCGTATAGACATCGAAAGTGCCAGTCATCTGCGCCGCTTACTTGAACTGAATTTAGGCGATGCTGAT
>Ga0187843_10000479_pt1 | contig 28875 bp, 26 predicted proteins | sample SpaLakP09_SKY_43_FD_134516 | JGI IMG/M metagenome (GOLD analysis project Ga0187843, IMG submission 134516) | Oligotrophic lake water microbial communities from Sparkling Lake, Wisconsin, USA - SP09_SKY_43 | ecosystem: Environmental > Aquatic > Freshwater > Lake | place: USA: Sparkling Lake... | reverse complement strand
GGAGATCACACCGTACTCGGGCACATTGGTGAAGAGCGAGATCTTCTCGCGCTCGTCATCAGGGATGCGGCGGTCGGCGCGGCACAGCAGGGCGTCCGGCTGGATGCCGATTTCGCGCAGCTTCTGCACCGTGTGCTGGGTCGGCTTGGTCTTCAGCTCACCGGCCGCAGCAATCCAGGGCACATAGGTCAGGTGCACGAAGGCGACATTGTTCGGGCCGGCTTTCAGGCTCATCTGGCGCGCCGCTTCGAGGAAGGGCAGGGACTCGATGTCACCGACCGTGCCGCCGATTTCCACAATGGCCACGTCGACCGCATCGGGCGTTCCGGCACCGGCGCCGCGTCGGACGAAATCCTGGATTTCGTTGGTGATGTGCGGAATCACCTGCACCGTCTTGCCGAGGTAATCACCGCGACGTTCCTTCTCCAGCACGGACATGTAAATCTGTCCGGTGGTGAAGTTGTTGGCGCGCTTCATGCGCGTGGTGATGAAGCGCTCGTAGTGACCCAGATCCAAGTCCGTCTCGGCGCCGTCTTCAGTCACGAAGACTTCGCCATGCTGGAACGGGGACATCGTGCCCGGATCGACGTTGATGTACGGATCCAGTTTGATGAGGGTGACCTTGAGGCCGCGCGATTCGAGGATGGCAGCCAGTGAGGCCGATGCGATGCCCTTGCCGAGGGAGGACACCACACCGCCTGTGACGTAGACGTACTTGGTCATGTCGTGCAGCGTTCTCGTGAAAAACGCTGTGGTGGTAAAGCGCGATTATAGCGAGGCCCGACGGACCGCTCGGACACCGTCCCGGGAATCAGTCCGGGGACGGTGTGGAAAGCTGCATGGCCTCGAGCAACTGCAGCACGAGGGCGGCCGTGTCGTCCGGGCGCTCGAAAGGAAAGAGGTGGCTGCCCTCCATCCACACAAAGTTCGGCCCGGCCAGGGCCTTGCTGGCGGCGGCGCCCGCCTGGCGCAGTTCCTCGGATTGGGTGCCCGCCACAAAGGCCACCGGGCAGCGCAGCGGGTGCCGGCGCAGCAGGCTCGGCAGGTGATGGGGCAGGGTGTCGTAGATGCGGGTCTCGATCTCGCGGCGAAAGCGCAGGCGGCTGCGCCCGTCCTGTTCCTCAAACCCACCGTCCACATAGTCCTGCAGCACCCGTGGGTCCCAGCGCGCGAATTTGTGTTTGCTGGCGAAGTGGCTCATCACCGCCTCGCGATCCGGCCATTCGTAGCGGCGCTGGCGGGATACCTTGCCCGGCGAGACTCGGTGGATCAGCCTTGTGGCCTTGGCCACCCGCACGCTCTGGGCACGCCAACCGCTGACCACCGGCGAGTCCAGCATCACCAGGCTTTGCACCAGCTCCGGCTGCTGGCAGGCGACCAGCAGGCTCAGCATGCCACCCAGGGAATGGCCGACCAGGCTGACCGGCCCGCTGGGTTTCACCTCCGTGCGGATGAAATCGATCAGCTCGTCGCGCAGATGCGGCCAGTTGCTGCTGACGGGATAAGCCGGGTTGTGGCCGATCTGCGGCAAGGCATGGACCTGCCAGCCGGCGCGCCGCCAGGCCTCGAAATGCAGGCGGTAGCAGGCGGCACCAAAGCCGTTGGCGTGGGAGAAGACGAGAGTCCGGTTCATTCCTGGGAGCGCCGGGCGGCGGGGCTACTCGGCCTGGCTCAGCTTCTTGAGCCGGTAGACCAGGTCCAGCGCTTCGCGCGGCGTGAGCGTGTCGGGGTCCACATCATTGATGGCTTGGCTCAGCGCGCTTGTCGCTTGCGAGACAGGCGGCGGCTCGGGCGCGGCTGGCGGTGGCGCAAACAGGTCGATCTGCGCCTGGCCTTCGCCGGCCTTGGCCTCCAGGGCCTCCAGCGTGGCCCGCGCCTGGCGCACCAGGGAGGCCGGCATGCCGGCCAAACGCGCCACCTGCACGCCATAGCTGCGGCTGGCCGGGCCGGGCTGGATCTCGTGCAGGAAGACAATGTCGTCGCCGCTCTCGACCGCGCCGACATGGCAGTTGATGGCCTGCGGGTGCTTGCTGGGGAACTCAGTCAGCTCGAAATAATGGGTGGCAAAGAGCGTGAAGGCGCGGCTCTTGTCATGCAGATGGCTGGCGATGGCGCCGGCCAGGGCCAGGCCATCGAAGGTCGAGGTGCCGCGGCCGATCTCGCCCATCAGCACCAGGGACTGCTCGGTGGCACTGTGCAGAATCGCCGCGCCCTCGGTCATTTCCAGCATGAAGGTGGACTGGGCATTGGCCAGGTCGTCGGCCGCGCCGATGCGGGTGTGGATGGCGTCCATGGGCCCGAGCCGGCAGGCGCTGGCCGGCACATAGCTGCCGATGGCCGCCAGCAGGCTGATCAAGGCCACCTGACGCATGAAGGTGCTCTTGCCGCCCATATTCGGGCCGGTGATCACGGCCATGCGGGTGCGCGCATCGAGCCGGCAGTCATTGGCCATGAACTCACCCGCGCCGGTCTCGCGCAGCCGCGATTCCACCACCGGGTGGCGGCCCTGGCTGATGTCGATGCAGGGCTGGTTGACGAACTCCGGCCGGCACCAGTTGAGCGTGGCGGCGCGCTCGGCCAGGGCCGCCAGGGCGTCCAGACTGGCCAGGGCACGGCCCAGGGCCGAGAGCGGCTGCAGCGATTCGATCAGCCAGTCGTTGAGCTGCTCGAACAGCAGCTTCTCTCGCGCCAGCGAGCGCTCTTGCGCCGACAGGGCCTTGTCCTCAAAGGCCTTGAGCTCGGGCGTGATGTAGCGCTCGGCGTTTTTCAAGGTCTGGCGGCGCTGGTAGTCGCTCGGCACCTTGTCCACCTGGCCCTGCGTCACCTCGATGTAGAAGCCATGGACCTTGTTGAATTGCACGCGCAGATTGGGGATGCCGGTGCGTGCACGCTCGCGGGTTTCCAGGTCCAGCAGGAAGGCGTCGCAGTTGTTCTGGATGGCGCGCAGCTCGTCCAGTTCAGCATCGAAGCCACTGGCGATCACGCCGCCGTCCCGCACCAGCACAGCTGGCTCTTCGGCAATCGCTCGGCTTAGCATCTGCTCCAGCTCGGGTGAGGCGAGCAGGCCCTGGGCCAGCTGATCCAGCAGTTCGCTGCTGCCCGCGGGCACGGTCTGTTGCAGCTCGGGCAGGATGTGCAGGGTGGCGCGCAGGCCAGCCAGCTCGCGCGGGCGCACCTGGCGCAGGGCGATGCGGGCGGCGATGCGCTCGACATCCGAGACTTGGCGCAGCGCCTCGCGCAGGGGCTCGGGCCGGGCCTGCAGCAGGGCGGCGATGGCGCCATGGCGTGCCAGGGCCTCGGCACGTTCGCGCTTGGGGTGCAGCAGCCAGTGGCGCAGGGCGCGGCTGCCCATGCCGGTGCGGCAGCTGTCCAGCAGGGAGAGCAGGGTGGGGCTGGTCTCTCCGCGCAGGGTCTGCGTCAGTTCCAGATTGCGCTGGGTGGCGGGCGGCAGGTCCAGCAGCTCGCTGCTGCGCTGGACGCTGAGCGCGCGCACATGGGCCAGGGCCCGGCCTTGCGTGTGTTCGGCATAGCTGAGCAGGGCAGCCGCGGCGGCTTGCGCCGCCGTCATCTGCTGGGCGTTGTAGCCGGCCAGGCTGGCCACGCCGAGCTGCTCGCAGAGCTTGCGTGCACCCAGGGCGGTGTCGAACTGCCAGCTCGGGCGGTTGGTGATGGGCGCCCGGGCGGCGAGCACGGCGGCGGGCTGGCGCTCGCGGTCCACCAGCACCTCGGCCGGGCTCAGGCGCGCCAGCCAGGAGGGCAGCTCACGCTCGGTGCATTCGGCCAGGCCCAACTGACCCTGGGTCAGCGAGAGCCAGGCCAGGCCGTGGGTCTTGCCTTGCTGAACGACCGAGAGCAGCACCGAGTCCTGCTTGTCGGCCAGCAGCTCGCTGTCGGTGACCGTGCCGGGCGTGACCACACGCACCACCTTGCGCTCGACCGGACCTTTGGAGGTGGCCACATCGCCCACCTGTTCGGCAATGGCCACCGCCTCGCCCAGCTTGATCAGCTTGGCCAGATAACTCTCCAGCGCATGGACCGGCACGCCGGCCATCACCACCGGCTCGCCGGCGCTTTGGCCACGGGTAGTCAGGGTGATGTCAAGCAGCTGGTTGCACTTGCGGGCGTCGTCGAAGAAGACCTCGTAAAAGTCGCCCATGCGGAAGAACACCAGCTCCTCGGGGTGCTCGTGCTTGATGCGCAGGTACTGCGCCATCACCGGCGTGTGGGCAGAGAAATCCGGGGCGTGGCTCATGGTCGGGATGCGGGCGTCGGTGATGCGGGCGTCAGAAATGAACAAAGCCCTCGGACGGAGGGCTTTGTCGGTCAGGGGTGCTGAGACAGCTCAGCGCGCAGTTTAAGCGCCTTCGCCACCCAGTTCATCCTTGCGGATGCGCACCGCGGCGCGCTTCTTCGGTGCGGCGGCGGCATCCGCGGCCACAACGCCCGCAGCGTCTGCGGTCTTCTTCTTGCCGGCGGCCTTGGCGTCTGCCGGCTTGGCATCGCCTTCGGCCTCCTCCGCCGTGATCACGCGGGTGTAGGGCGCCAGGATCTGGACCAGCTGGCCGTAGATCTTGGGGCTGCCGGCCACCACTTCGCGCTGGTGCAGGAAGTCGGCTTCGCCGGTGAAGTTGCCGATCAGGCCACCGGCTTCGGTGATGATCAGCGAGCCCGCGGCCACATCCCAGGGCTGCAGGCCGGTCTCAAAGAAGGCGTCGTAGTAGCCGGCGGCCACATAGCAGAGGTCCAGGGCGGCCGCACCCGGGCGGCGCAGGCCGGCGCACTCGACCATCACGGCTTCAAACATCTTCATATAGCGCTTGAAGTTGTCGCCGCGGCGGAAGGGGAAGCCGGTGCCGATCAGGGCGTCGCTCAAGCGGGTGCGCTTGGAGACGCGCAGGCGGCGGTCGTTCAGGAAAGCGCCGCGGCCCTTGGTGGCGTAGAACAGGTCGTTGCGGGTCGGGTCGTAGACGACCGCCTGCTGCACCACGCCGCGGTGTGCCAGCGCGATCGACACGCAGTACATGGGCAGGCCGTGGATGAAGTTGGTGGTGCCGTCCAGGGGATCGATGATCCAGACGAATTCGGAATGCTTGGCGCCGTACTCGCGGCCCGACTCTTCGGCGAGGATGCCGTGGTCAGGGTAGGCCTGGAGCAGGGTTTCGATGATGACTTTTTCTGCCGCTTGGTCCACCTCGGTCACGAAGTCATTGGGCGACTTGGTGTTGATCTTCAGGATATCGAGGTCCATCGAGGCGCGGTTGATGATGGCGCCAGCTGCGCGTGCCGCCTTGATGGCGACATTGAGCATGGGATGGAGTGAAGCTTGCTGCGACATGCGTGAAACCTTGCCTGAAGAAGGAGGGTTGAGGTGGACTGGCGAAGAAAAAGAGCGTCTCTAGTGCTGCGGCCGGTCTGAAACTGTTCGGATTCAGGGCTGCGAGCCTAGGATAATCCCGCATTTTAACCGAGGCGCGGGTTTTGCCTAGCGATTCCTTGGCCGATCTTTCCCGATTCTGCCCGGCTGACCCCGGTGCCCCGCGTTGATATGACACGTTTTGTCTTGATTCAGACCAGCCACCCCGGCAATGTGGGCGCCACCGCCCGGGCCATGAAGGTGATGGGTTTTTCCGAGCTGGTGCTGGTGCGGCCGCGCTTTGCCGATGTGCTGAGCCAGGAAGAAACGGTGGCCATGGCCAGCGGCGCGGCCGACATCCTCACCCGGGCGCGCATCGTCGACAGCCTGGAAGAAGCGCTCGACGGCGTCACCTTTGCCTGCGCCACGGCCATGACGCCGCGCGACTTCGGCCCGCCGGTGCGCGAGCCGCGCGCCTTGTTCGCCGAGCTGGCGGCCTCCGAGCACAAGCTGGGCCTGGTGTTCGGCTCCGAGCGCTACGGCATGAGCAATGAAGACGTGTACCGCTGCCACGCGGTGCTGTCGATTCCCACCCACCCGGACTACGGCTCTTTGAACCTGGCCCAGGCCGTGCAGCTGCTGGCCTACGACTGGCGCCAGGCGCTGGGTGGCTTCAGCGTGGCCGCGCGCACGCCCGACCCGAATCTGGCCGATGCGCGCGCGGTGCAGGGCTTGCTCACGCATCTGCAGGCCTCGCTAGAGCAGATCGGCTTTCTGGACCCGGCCGCGCCCCGCAAGCTGATGCCGCGCCTGAACCAGCTCTTCAACCGCGCACAGCTGAGCACCGAGGAAGTCCACATCCTGCGCGGTATTGCGCGGGCCATGGTGGAGCCGTATCAACGTGACGCCTGACACCTGAGGCGCGCCGCTTGAAGCGCCGCTCCGGGCGCATCAGCCGCTCTTGAACGGGCTTTTGCTGCCACCGCTAAACTGGCCGCCCCCTGTTTCCTTTGACGCCCCATGTTCCAGCGCCTCCGCGAAGACATCGCCTGCATCCTTGAGCGCGATCCGGCTGCCCGGTCGACCTGGGAGGTGCTGACCTGTTATCCGGGCCTGCATGCGCTGTGGATGCATCGCCGCGCGCACTGGTGCTGGTGCCACGGCCTGCGCTGGACCGGGCGGTTCATCTCGCATCTGAGCCGCTTCCTCACCGGCATCGAGATCCACCCGGGCGCCACCATCGCCCGCCGTGTGTTCATCGACCACGGCATGGGCGTGGTGATCGGCGAGATGGCCGAAATTGGCGAAGGCTGCACGATTTACCAGGGCGTGACCCTGGGCGGCACCTCGCTGGTCAAGGGCGCCAAGCGCCACCCGACGCTGGAGGCGGGTGTCATCGTCGGTGCCCATGCCTGCGTGCTGGGCGGCTTCACGGTGGGGGCGGGCGCGCGCATCGGCTCGGGCGCGGTGGTCACGCGCCCGGTGCCGGCCAATGCCACGGCGGTGGGCAACCCGGCCCGCATCATCGAAGCCAAGGCCGATGCCCGCCGTGAAGAGCAGGCGGCCAAGATGGGCTTCTCGGCCTACGGGGTCAGCCAGGGTGATGACCCGGTGGCGCAAGCCATGCGGGGCCTGATCGACAGCGCCGCCGGCCATGAGCATCAGATCGCCTTGCTGTGGCAAGCGGTGTGCAAGTTGTCGGCCGCGTCGCAGGCCCAGGTGGGCAACTGCGTGCCGGCGGATGCGCGGCAGAGCGAAGACTTTGACGCGGCTTCCCTGAACCAGTTGGTCAAGTGAAGGCCCTGAAATTCAGGGCTTGGGGCTGACGCCGCTCTGTCGGCTCAAGTCCGCTGGCGGATCGCCGTTTTGGGCCGGAAGGCCTTGCACTTGGCCTCGCGCGTTTCCAGATACGGCGCGCCGATCAGGTCCAGGCAGTAAGGCACGGCCGCAAAAATGCCGGGCACCAGGCTCTGGCCCTGGGCGTCGCGCAGGCCTTCCAGCGTCTCGGCGATGGCTTTGGGCTGCCCCGGCAGATTGATGATCAAGGCCTGGCCGCGGATCACCGCCACCTGGCGCGAGAGGATGGCCGTGGGCACAAAGCGCAGGGAGATCTGCCGCATCTGCTCACCAAAGCCAGGCATCTCCTTGTCGGCCACGTCCAGCGTGGCTTCGGGCGTGACGTCGCGCAGCGCCGGGCCGGTGCCGCCGGTGGTCAGCACCAGGTGGCAGCCTGTCTCGTCAACCAGTTCGCTTAGGATTTGCGCAATCAAGGGCCGCTCGTCGGGGATCAGGCGCGGCACGAACTCGATCGGGTTGTGCAGGGCCTCGCTCAGCCAGCTCTGCAGGGCTGGCAGGCCCTTGTCTTCGTAGACGCCGCTGGATGCACGGTCACTGATGGAGACGATGCCGATGCGCACCGGCTCGGGTGTGGCCGGCAGGGGCGCCAGCGCGGTCTCGCTCATGCCTGCTCGTCCTCGTCCGCGTCTTCTGCCGATTCGCCTTCGGCCGCCGGGTTGACGCGCAGGCGCTCGGTCTTGATGAACTGGAACAGCTCCCGGAAGGCGCGGCCGCTGCGCTTTTCGGGCTCGTTGGCGGCGTCCTTGCGGGCGGCGCGCACGAGACTGCGCAGCTGCTGCACATCGATGCCGGCATGCTCGGCGATGAAGCTCTGCAGCGCGTTGTCGTCGGCCAGCAGGCGCTCACGCCAGGCTTCGCTCTCGTGCAGGGCGAGGCTGTCCTTGGCATGGCCCAGCTTGTAGGCGGCCACGGCCTGGCGGATGGGCTCGGGGTCGACACGGCGCATCAGCTTGCCGATGTACTGCATCTGGCGGCGGCGGCCTTCGTGCGAGGTGATCTTCTTGGCCATGCGCAGGGCATCGAGCAAGATCTCCGGCAGGTTCAGCGGCTCGAGGCGGCTGGCCGGCAGGGTCAGCAGGTCTTCGCCCAGGCTCTGCAGGACGTGGCTTTCGCGCTTGAGCTGGCTTTTGCTGGGGCGGTCGAAATCGTCGTCTTCGTCGTGCAGATCTTCTTGTGTTCTCATGATGCGGCGTCGGGATAGGGGAGAAGGCAATGGGCGCATGGGCCCGGCCCCGGCAGCAGGGCGCTGCGACTCGTATGATTGTCCCCCAGTTCTGAATCTCCGCGCGTGCGCCTGTGTGCGGCGCGCGCGGTGTCCGGGCCGGGGCGCTTGGCGCTCGGGCCCTTTTCTCTCACGTTTGCTCGCCCTCCATGACCTCTACATCGAAGCCTGTCTCCTCGTCTGCCATGTCTGCATCGTCCGCGAATGGCAGTGGATTTGCCTACAAGGTGGAGCAGTTCCAGCAGTTGATCGAGGATGTGCTGGCCGAGGCCAAGCGCCTGGGCGCCAGCGACGCCGGCGCCGAGGTGTCCGAGGGCTGCGGCCTGTCGGTGTCCACCCGCCTGGGCCAGTTGGAGAACGTCGAGCGCAACCGCGACAAATCGCTGGGCATCTCGGTCTATTTGGGCCAGCGCCGCGGCAATGCCAGCACCTCGGATTTCTCGCCCAAGGCCCTGCAAGACACGGTGCGCGCGGCGTTTGACATCGCCCGCTTCACGGCCGAGGACCCGGTGGCCGGTCTGCCCGACGAGCAAGACCTGTCCCTGGATGCGGCCAGCCGTCCGGATCTGGACCTGTTCCACCCCTGGGCCATCGACGCCCAGGCCGCCGCAGCCATCGCCCTGCGCTGTGAAGAGGCGGCTTTTGCCACCGACAAGCGCATCGCCAACAGCGAGGGCGCGGCCGTGTCGGCCCAGCAATCGCATTTCTACATGGGCAACAGCCGCGGCTTCCGAGGTGGCTATGCCAGCTCGCGTCATTCGATCTCGGTGGCGCCGATTGCGGGCCGTGGCGCGCAGATGCAGCGCGACGCCTGGTACAGCTCGATGCGCGATGCGCAGGAACTGGCCGCGCCCGAGGCCATTGGCCGTTATGCCGCCGAGCGAGCCCTGTCGCGCCTGAAGGCGCGCAAGGTCGGCACGGCCGAGGTGCCGGTCTTGTTCGAGAACACGGCCGCCGCTGGCTTGCTGGGTGCCTTGGTGCAGGCGGTCAGCGGCGGCGCGCTCTACCGCCGCGCCAGCTTCTTGCTCGACAGCCTGGGCCAGAGCGTGCTGGCCTCGCACATCGACATCCATGAGGATCCGCACGAGCGCAAAGGCAAGGCCAGCTCGCCCTTCGATGACGAAGGCGTCACCACCCGCGCGCGCAGCGTGGTGGAGGCCGGTGTGCTGCAGGGTTACTTCCTCTCCACCTATTCCGCGCGCAAGCTGGGCATGCGCACCACCGGCCATGCCGGCGGCTCGCACAATCTGAGCATGAGCAGCCGCCTGACGGCGCCTGGCGATGATCTGCGCACCATGCTGCGCCGCCTGGGCACCGGCCTTTTCGTGACCGAGCTGATGGGGCAGGGCGTTAACTCGGTCACGGGTGACTATTCGCGCGGTGCCAGCGGTTACTGGGTCGAGAACGGTGAGATCGCCTTCCCGGTTCATGAAGTGACCATTGCCGGCAATCTGAAGACCATGTTCCAGGACATCGTCGGCCTCGGCACCGACCGCTACACCTTGGGTGGCAAGACGGTCGGTTCGCTGCTGATTTCGCGCATGAAGCTGGCGGGTAGCTGAGGCGATTCGTCTCTGTTCTTTTGTGTGCGTTTCACAGGGGTTTGCCCCGGTCGATGCCCCATCTCTGCATCCTAGAATCTCCGGGCAAATCACAGTGCGGACAGCACCACAGGAGACAGAGATGGAGCGTCGTTCCTTTGTTCGACAAGCCGGTCTGGCCGGCGTTTTGGCAGCCGGCGCCGCGCCGGCCGTGGTCCATGCGCAGACCACGATTCGCTGGCGCATGGCCTCGAGCTTTCCCAAGTCCTTGGACACGATTTTTGGCGCGGCCGATGTGTTCGCCAAAAAGGTCAGCGAGATGACCGGCGGCAAGTTCCAGATTTCCGTCCATGCCGGCGGTGAGCTGATGCCGCCTTTCGGCGTGGTGGATGCGGTCAAGGACGGCACGGTGGAGATCGCGCACACGGCGCCGTATTACTTCCACGGCAAGGACGAGGTGTTCGCGCTGGGTTGCGCCATTCCTTTTGGCCTCAACAGCCGGCAGATGACCGCGTGGATGGTCGAGGGCAATGGCCTCAAGCTGATGCGCGAGTTCTACCGCGGCTACAACATCATCAACTTCCCCGGCGGCAATACCGGTGCCCAGATGGGCGGCTGGTACCGCAAGGAAGTGAAGGGCCTGGCCGACATCAAGGGCATGAAGATCCGCATCGGTGGCTTCGCCGGCCGGGTGCTGGAGCGCATGGGCGGCGTGCCGCAGAACATCCCCGGCGGCGAGATCTACCAGGCGCTGGAAAAAGGCACGATTGATGCGGCCGAATGGGTCGGGCCCTACGACGACCAAAAGCTGGGCTTCAACAAAGTGGCGCCCAACTACTACTACCCGGGCTGGTGGGAGGGCGGCCCGCAGCTGGACTTCTACATCAACACCAAGGCGTTTGAGGCCCTGACTCCCGAGTACAAGGCCATCGTCGAAAGCGCCGCCGCAGTGGCCCATGTCGACATGCAGGCCAAGTACGATGCCAAGAACCCGGGTGCCTTGCGCGAGCTGGTCAAGGGCGGCACCAAGCTGTTCCGCTTCCCCAAGGATGTCATGGACGCGGCGTTCAAGGAGTCCATGGCCATCTATGCCGAGCTCAGCGGCAAGAACCCGCACTGGAAGAAGATTTACGAGGACTACTCGGTCTTCCGCCGCGAGCAAAACCTCTGGTTCCGTTTCGCAGAAGCCGGCTTTGACGACTTCATGCAGTCGCAAAAGCTCTGAGTCGCTTCGCACGGCTTCAAAAAGAAAACCCGGCCAAGGCCGGGTTTTTTCATGCGCCAGTCTTTGAGGAGCTGGCGCGTGAACGGGGCGTTATGGTTTGCGGCTGGCCTCAGCGGCGGCTTCGAGCGGGTCGACCTCCGCGGCGGCCTTCTGTGCTGACGAAGCCGCTCCCGAAGCCGCCGAGGCGGGATCATCCGCCGGGCCGAAGAGCTTGTTGGCATCCATCTCGATGGCGCTGTCGCTGTCGGCCTGCGGCTGGGTTTCGATCACCACGGCGCTGTTGTCCGTGCTGGTGGCCGTCTGGCCCATCCCGCCCGAGACCAGGTTCGGGAAGGCGATGATCAGGCCCACCATCAGGATCTGGATCAGCACAAAGGGCACGGCACCCCAGTAGATCTGGCCGGTGGTGACGGGTGCGATGCGGCGCTGGGTCAGCTTGTCGATGTACTCGGTCAGGGGCGCCACGCTGCGCAGGTAGAAGAGCGCAAAGCCGAAGGGCGGGTGCATGAAGGAGGTTTGCATATTGACGCCCAGCAGCACGCCGAACCAGATCAGATCGATGCCCAGCTTCTCGGCCACCGGGCCCAGCAGGGGCACGACGATGAAGGACAGCTCGAAGAAATCCAGGAAGAAGGCCAGCACGAAGATCAGCACGTTGACGAAGATCAGGAAGCCGATCTGGCCGCCAGGCAGGCCGCTGAGCAGATGCTCCACCCACTTCGGCCCGTCCACGCCCTGGAAGCTCAGGCTGAAGAGGGTGGAGCCCACCAGAATGAAGACCACGAAGCAGGACAGTTTGGTGGTGCTGTTCAGGGCCTGGCGCAGCAGGCTGGCCGACATGCGGCCGCGCAGGGCCGCCATCAGCAGCGCGCCCATGGCGCCCATGGCGCCGCCCTCGGTGGGCGTGGCGATGCCCAGAAAGATGGTGCCCAGCACCAGAAAGATCAGCGCCAGTGGCGGGATCAGCACAAAGGTCACCCGCTCGGCCATGCGTGACAGCAGCTTCAGGCCCAGGGCCTTGTTCAGCAGCGAGGCGATGAAGGCCACGCCTACTCCGACCGACATGGCCACGACGATGGTTTCGTCGGTGGGCACGCTGGCCACGGCCTCGCCTTTGAGGTGCTCGGTGATCTCGCGGTAGTGCTGGCCGAAAAACACGCCCAGGCCGGTCGATACCGCAGCCAGGATGCCCAGGGACTTCAGGCCGCTCTGACCGTTGTCCTCGCGGATGGAGCGCGCTTCCAGCGGCAAAGCCGGCACCCAGTGCGGCTTGAAGACGGCCAGGCCGACGATGTAGAGGGTGTAGAGCCCGGTCAGGATGAAGCCGGGTAGGAATGCGCCCTTGTACATATCGCCCACGCTCTTGCCCAGCTGGTCGGCCAGGATGATGAGCACCAGCGAGGGCGGGATGATTTGGGCCAAGGTTCCAGAGGCCGCGATCACGCCCGAGGCCACGCGCCGGTCATAGCCGTAGCGCAGCATGATGGGCAGCGAGATCAGGCCCATCGAGATCACGGACGCGGCCACCACGCCGGTGGTGGCGGCCAGCAGGGCGCCCACAAAGATCACCGCGAACGCCAGGCCGCCGCGGATGGGGCCGAAGAGCTGGCCGATGGTGTCCAGCAGATCCTCGGCCATGCCGGAGCGTTCCAGGATCAACCCCATCAAGGTGAAGAAGGGGATGGCCAGCAGCGTGTCGTTCTTCATGATGCCGAAGATGCGCAGCGGCAGGGCTTGCATCAGCGAGGCGGGCAGCACATTCAGCTCGATGCCCACAAAGCCGAAGAACAGACCACAGGCACCGAGGCTGAAGGCCACCGGGAAGCCCATGAGCAGGAAAACGATCAGCCCCGCGAACATGATGGGGGCCAGGTTGTTGGCAATGAATTCCATGGTGGGCGTGTCCTCAGGCCTTCTTGTGGGTCGTCGCGCCCTGCGCCTGCGCCTGGGCCTGCGCTTGTGCCGCCTGCTGCTCCGCGGCCAGGCGGATGGCCTCGGCCAGCTCCTCCTCCGGGCTGCGCTGTTGCTGCTTGATGCCGGGGTCGGGCGCGCGGCCTTGCAAGAAAGCGAAGCGCTTGATCAGCTCACTCAGGCCTTGCAGCATCAGCAGGCCAAAGCCCAGAGGGATCAGGGCGTAGACCGGCCAAATGATCAGGCCGCCGGCGTTGGAGGAAATCTCGCCCGAGCGCCAGGCCTGCAGAAAGTAGGGGGTGCTCAAGAGCAGCACCGTCAGGCACATGGGCATCAAGAAGGCCAGCAGGCCGAAGATGTCGATCCAGGTCTGCACACGACGCGAGAAGCGCCCCACCACCACATCGATGCGCACATGTTCGTTGTTGAGTAGGGTGTAGCCGGCGGCCAGCAGGAAAGAGGCCGCGAACAAATACCACTGCAGCTCAAGAAAGGCGTTCGAGCTGTAGTTGAAGGCCTTGCGGATGATGGCGTTGACCGCGCTGATCACCGTGGAGGCCAAGACCAGCCAGATGACCCAGCGGCCAATGAAGCGGCTCAGGCCGTCGATCAGGCCCGAGAGTTTGAGAAGGGAATTCACGGCGGTCTCCGATGCGTGTCCCGCGGGCCCTTGGGCTCGCGTGCAGTTCTTTTGGGCTCGCTGGTCGATCCGCCCTCAGGGCGAGTGGCTCAGCGGCAAGCCTGCAATGTAAGAGCTGGGAGGGGGCTTTCAGCCCCGTGCGGGCCCTGTCCTAGGGCAAGTCCTAGGCTGAAGCCTCAGCGCATCCGGGGCCGGGCCGGGTCGCGATTCACGCGGGCTGCGGTTTGCCATGAAAAAAGGGCCTGCATTCCTGCAGACCCTTGTGCATCAGGCAGGGGAAATCACAGCACCGAGGCGGCCGTGTACAGGCGGGTCGAGCGTGCGCCCGAACGGCAGAAAGCCAGGATGGGCTTGGGCAGGCTGCTCAGCAGCTGATGGAACTGAACGATCTCCTCCGGCGACTGGTAGCTGCCGCTGACCGGCAGATGGCGGTACTCCAGACCGGCGGCCCGTGCTGCTGCTTCCATCTGCGCCGTGGTCGGCTGATCCGGGCCGCCTTCGAAGTCGGGGCGGTTGTTGATCACGCTGCGGAAACCGGCTTGTGCCGCCAAGGCCATGGCCTCGGGTTGCAGCTGCGGCGAGACGCAGAAATCGGGGGCGATGGTTTGCGCGGGCAGGCTCATGGCGGGTGGCAGCTCCGGCATCACTGGCTCAGGGCTTGCTTGACCGCGGCCGAGACCAGGCCCATATCGGCCTTGCCTGCCAGCTGCGCCTTGACCGCGCCCATGACCTTGCCCATGTCGCCGGGGCCTTTGGCGCCCAGCTCGGCGACGATGGCTTGAACGGCCGCGGCCACTTCCTCCGCCGACATGCGTTGCGGCAGGTAGGGCTCCAGCACTTGCAGCTCTGCCTGCTCCTTTTCCGCCAGGTCAGGGCGGCCGCCAGCGTTGAACTGGCTGATCGAATCCTTGCGCTGCTTGATCAGCTTGTCGACGATGGCGATCACGCCGGCTTCGTCCAGTTCCACGCGCTCATCGACTTCTTTTTGCTTGATGGCGGCGAGCAGACCCCGAATGGTGGTCAGACGCTCGCTGTCCTTGGCACGCATGGCGGCCTTCATGTCGTCGGTGATGCGGTCTTTCAAGCTCATGGCGAATCCTGGATGTCTTGGAATGGGTGGGTGCAGTGCACGCGGGACCAGCGTGCTCGGCGCGCAGTGTGCCTGCGTTTGCGCAGGTTTGAGATCAAAAAAAACCCGCTACAGCGTCCTGTGCGGGTTTTTTCGGCCGTTTGGCGGTTCCCGGGGGAACTGCCGAGGCGATCAGGCGGTCAGTACAGCTTCTTCGGCAGCTGCATGCTGCGGACGCGCTTGTAGTGACGCTTGACGGCGGCTGCCTTCTTGCGCTTACGCTCAGCCGTGGGCTTCTCGTAAAACTCGCGGGCGCGCAGGTCAGTCAGCAGGCCCAGTTTTTCGATGGTGCGCTTGAAACGGCGCAGGGCCACATCAAACGGCTCGTTCTCTTTGACGCGAATCGTGGTCATGAAAAGGTAGTTCCTTCAATATGCGCTCGGTGTTCGCCAAGTACTTCATTCAAGACATTTTGAATTCAGTGTCTGAAACGGCTTATCCGGATTCCGCTTCAGAAGCGTTGCGAATCGACGCGCAGGTTTGCCAGCAAAGACGAAGATTGTAGCCTGATTTTCAAGCGATTGCTGTATTTGCATGCAAAGAGCGCGCGCAGGCCGCCGCGCTGGCCCAGGCCCACTGGAAGTTATAGCCCCCCAACCAGCCAGTGACATCCACCACTTCGCCGATGAAATACAGGCCCGGCACCCGTTTGCTCTCCATGTTCTGCGAGTTCAGCTCGCGTGTGTCGACGCCGCCGCGCATCACCTCGGCCTTGCGCCAACCCTCGCTGCCGCTGGGAATCAACTGCCAGGCTTGCAACTGCTGCGCCAGGCTCTGCAGATCTTTGTCCTTGCATTCCGGCATGGGGCGCTGGCTGGCGAGGCCCAGGCGTTCCAGCCAGGCCTGGGCCAGGCGTTGCGGGAACATGCTGGCCAGCTCGTTGCCCAGCTGCCTCTTGGATTCCTGCTTGGCGCTCTGCAGCAAGGGCAGCAGCTTGTGCTCGGGCGCCAGATCGATCTGCAGGGCCTGGCCTTCGGTCCAGAAGCTGGAGATTTGCAGGATGGCCGGGCCGCTCAGGCCGCGGTGGGTGAAAAGCAGGTCTTCCAGAAAACGCGCCTTGCCCTTGCCCTGGCCGGTGCTGACCGCGACCGGCAGTGACAGGCCCGCCAACGCCGAGAAAGGTGCCCACACCTGCTCGTCAAAGGTCAGTGGCACCAGGGCTGGGCGGGGCTCGACGATGGCATGACCGAGGCGCTTGGCCAGGCGCAAGCCCCAATCGGTGGCGCCAATCTTGGGCACGGGCAGGCCGCCCGTGGCCACCACCACCGAGTGCGCGCGCACCGGGCCGCGCGAGGTGTGCAGCTCGAACCGAGCTGCCGAGGCCTCTGGGGTTTCGGCACTCAGCGTCTGCAACTCTTGCACGCTGCAGGGCTGCCAGCGCTCCACGCCGCCTGCCGCACATTCCTTGAGCAGCATCTGGATGATCTGGTCGCTGGAGTCATCGCAGAACAGCTGGCCCTTGTGCTTTTCGTGGAAGGCGATGCCGTGCTTTTGCACCAGGGCAATGAAATCCTGGCTGCTGTAGCGCGCCAGGGCCGAGCGGCAGAAGGCGGGGTTGTCGGACAGGAAATTGGCCGGGCCGACGTCGCGGTTGGTGAAATTGCAGCGGCCACCGCCCGAGATGCGAATCTTTTCCGCCACGCGCTCGGCATGGTCGATCAGCAAGACCTTGAGGCCACGTTGACCGGCTTGGCTGGCGCAGAACAGACCGGCGGCGCCGGCGCCAATGATGACGAGATCGAAATGCATGGATGGGGTGCGTGGGGTCAGGGCGAGGCCGATCGGCGGGCGATCGAGTGTGACTGCGGGCATTTGTTGCTTTGGCGCAGCGCACCTGCCCGTGAGTCAGGGCAAGTTATGCAACTTCATGCAACGTCAATCAAAGAGGACTTGATTGTCCCGCACTGTGTGGCCAGGGCTTGAGATGACGACAAATGCGTCGATATGGCTTGAATCAGACCTTGTGTGTGATCTTGGGCCGAAGCGTGAAGAATTTTGCACTTGTGACGCACGGTCACCGACCCACACTTCGCTAGGATGCAAGCTGTTGCCAAGTTAGGGGGAGAACCCCGGGCCTGTGCACACCTGCTTGATTCGCGGGCGCGAAGCCATCTACAGTGCCCCAAAAGCTTGCGTCCTTACCAGCCTGTGGGGCGTGAGGGAGCCAGGGCTGTGTTGCTCGGGCTGTCGAGCTTGTCGTTGTGTGCCGACCCTGATTGATTGAACGACTGAGACCTCATGAACAATCCAGCCGCCTCTGACCACGCCGTGCCACCTGCTCAGGGCAGTTTGGCTCATTGGTTGGCCGGGCATGGGGCGGTGGCCAGTGACATGGGGGCGACACTGCTCAGCCTGATCGAACCGCTGAACTTGCTGGCCGCCATCAAATCCCTGGCCACGGGCCGCTATGTGTTCGCCAGCCCGGGCCTGGATCGCTTGTTCGAGCGCAGCGAGAGCTCGGTCGTGGGCAGCGTTGACAACGACTTGATGCGAGCCGAGGAGGTGGTGGCCATGCGCCGAGTCGAGCAGGCGGTGATGGCACAGCGCTCGGTCACCGTCAGCGAGCATCGTCTGGAGTTGGGTGGGCGCCGGCGCGAGTTCACCGTCACCCGTGCCGCCTTGGGCACCGAATTTGTGCTGTCGGTCTGGCAAGAACGCACCGAAGAGCGTCACCGCGAAAGCCATTTGCAGCGTGCCCTGCAGCAGCTGGAGCAGCAGCAAAAGGCGCTCGAGCAGATCCGTCGTGAGCTGCAGCAGGGCAGCGGGCGTGATGAGGTATCGGGCCTTTACTTGCAGGCGCAGTTCGACGACGCGCTGCTGCGTGAAATCGACCTCTCGACCCGCGAGCATCGCGAATTCGCTCTGGTCATCATTGCGCTGGACCCGGCGCCCGCCGCCATCCAGGCGCTGGGTGAGGAGGCCAATCAGCGATTGCTCGAAGGCATGGGTCGCATGCTGCGCGCCAACACCCGCGCCATGGATGCGGCCTGCCGCGTCGGCCACAGCCGCTTTGCCGTGCTGCTTTCTGGGGTCGGCCTGGCCACCGCCCATGCGCGCATGGAGCAGCTGCGCCGGCAGTGCATGGCGCAGATCATCGTGCTGAACGGCCAGGACATGGGCTTGTCTCTGTCCATGGGCGTGTGCAGTTTCCCGCACACGGCTTCCAAGCAGGACGAACTCTGGTCCGCCAGCGAGGCAGCGGTGCATGAGGCGCAACGCCGTGGCGGCAACCAGGTCGTGCTGGCTTCGATTCCTTTTGGCGGCTGAATCGACGGGCTGAGTCGGCAGGCTTCAGCCCAGCAGAGACAGAATCACCGACCACTCCTCCGGCGTGACCGGCGTGATTGACAAGCGGCTGCCAGGCTGCAGCAATCGCATGCTGGCCAGGCGCGGCTCGGCGCGCAGCTCGGCCAGGCTCAGCAGCCTCGTCTTGCGCTCGAAGCGCACATCCACATGCAGCCAGCGCGGTGACTCGACCGTGGCTTTGGCATCGAAGTAGGGGCTGGCCGGATCGAACTGCGTGGCATCGGGGTAGGCCGGGCTGGCGATGCGAGCCAGGCCGGCAATGCCGATCTGCTCTGACTTCGGGCAGGACGAGTGATAGAACAGCACGCCATCACCCAAATGCATCTGATCGCGCATGAAGTTGCGTGCCTGGTAGTTGCGCACGCCCACCCAGGGCAGTTGCTGACCCGGTGCCTGCGCCAGATCATCGATGGAGCATTCCGAAGGTTCGGACTTCATCAACCAGTAGTTCATGGGCGGGCTCATGGTCAATCGGCAGCTGGCAGCAGGGCGGTCAAGCCAGCGGAACACAAACACAAACGGCCCGTGAGGGGCCGTTTGCATGCAGGAAAAAGGTGTCCACCGCGAACCGTGAGCCGCATTCCTGAACCCAGGGGGATTCAGGTGGGCGAGGTCAACCGAACTTCGGGTTCATCTGACGCGAGACGATCACACCAGCTGGGCAATGTTCCAAGCCCTTGCTCATAGAGCATCGGTTCAAGGAAATATAGAGCTCACGCGAATGCGATGGACGCTTGCATTCTACGGCGAGCCGGCTGCTTGCCGACGGAGTTCAGAGCAATTGTCCGTCGTGGCCCAGGGCTTCATCGAGGCGGCGGATCAGGCCATCGAGATCGGGCAGGTCGGCGCCGTTGGGCGCGGTGACCGCGCTGCGCGCAGCCGGCGCACTGGCCGGCTTCTCCTCCACCAGTTGATAGGCCAGGTTCAGCGCCGCCAGCACGGCGATGCGTTCGCGCGCCTTGACGCGGCCGGCGTCACGGATGGCGCTCATTTCCTTGTCGACCTGGCTGACGGCCTTGCTCAGCGCCGCTTCTCCACCCTCGGGGCAGCCCAGCAGATAACTCTGCCCCATGATGGTCACTTCCATTTGTTTCATGGACTATTCTTTCCGGATTCACTTTCGACGGGCAGGCGTTCCAGCAAGGCATCGATGCGCGCACGCGCGGCGTTCAGGCGCGAGCGCTGGCTGTCGCGCTCCTGGCTCAGCGCCTGAACCTGCTCCTGAAGCAGCGCATTGGTGCGCTTCAACTCTTCGTGGCGCAACAGCAACCGCTCGACGCGGTCGATCAAGTCGTTGAGGCTTGGCATGGTTTCCCGTGGCTCCCAAGGGCTTTTTCGGAACAGTTCCTACTCTGGCAAGCCGGGATTGTAGGCGGCGGCCCTCGTCACAAAATGTAGCGACGCTGCAGCTCTCACACATGGGCGCGCGGGCCTTGCAGACGTAGCGGCCATGCAGGATCAGCCAGTGGTGCGCATCGACCAGAAACTCCTCGGGAATGCGCTTGAGCAGGCCTTGCTCCACCGCCAGCGGTGTCTTGCCGGGCGCCAGGCCGGTGCGGTTGCCGAGGCGGAACAAATGCGTGTCCACCGCCATGGTCGGCTCGCCGAAGGCGACATTGAGCACCACATTGGCGGTCTTGCGGCCGACGCCGGGCAGGGCCTCGAGCGCCTCGCGGGTGCGTGGAACATTGCCGCCATGTTGTTCGACCAGGATCTGGCAGGTGGCGATCAGGTGCCGCGCCTTGCTGCGGTACAGACCGATGGTGCGGATGTACTCGCTCAGGCCGTCTTCGCCCAGGGCCAGGATCTTCTGCGGCGTGTTGGCCACCGGGAACAGGCGCCGCGTGGCCTTGTTGACGCCGACATCGGTGGCCTGGGCCGAGAGCAGCACGGCCGCCAGCAGCTCAAACACGCTGCTGTACTCCAGCTCGGTCTGCGGGCTGGGGTTGGCGGCGCGCAGCGTAGAGAAAAAACCGTGGATCTGTTGCGCGTTCATGGGGCGCGATTGTGCCCGTGGCTCGGCCTCGCAGCCGAGCCTGGTTCAGCTTTGGCGTTGCGCTCGCGCACGGGCCAGGGCGGCTTGGATCACGGCGCGCTTGCGCTCGAGATCATCGGGCGCCGTCAGCTTGGACGCGGCAGCCAGATCGGCCAGCTTGGCCTCGGCCTTGGCTTGCAGGCGGGCGGCGTTGTCGCGCAGCTCGCGCTCGGCCTTGAACTGGTGGAAGCTGTAGCGATCGCGCGCGGCATCGGCTTGCGCCGGGCTCCAGGCCGACCAGCCGGTCTGCTCCCCCGTGACCGGGCGCATGGAAATGCAATCCACCGGGCAGGCTGGTACGCAGAGCTCGCAACCCGTGCATTGCTCGGCCACGATCAAGTGCATCTGTTTGGGTGCGCCGACGATGCAATCGACCGGGCAGGCCTTGATGCACAGCGTGCAGCCGATGCACCAGGCTTCGTCGATCACGGCAAGCGCTCGCGGGCCCTCCTGGCCATGCTCGGCGCTCAAGGGCAGCTCGGGGCGGCCGGTCAGGGCGGCCAGCCGCGCCACGCCCTCGCTACCGCCGGGCGGGCATTGGTTGATGCCGGCTTCGCCGTGGGCCACGGCCTCGGCGTAGGCGCGGCAGTCCACATAGCCGCAGCGGGTGCACTGGGTCTGGGGCAGGGCAGCGTCGATGCGCGCCGTCAGCTCGGCCAGCCGGGTGCTGGCCTCGGTCTTCTCGATCAGGCTCAAGGTTTGGCGCGGCTTTCTCGGGGCTTGCGCGCCTTGCTAACGGTGGCCTGGGCTTGCGCTTCGGCGGCGGCTTCACCGTGGTCGTACTTGGCGATGAAGTTGCGCACCTCGGGGTAGACCTTCTCGCGCCAGCGGCGGCCGGAGAAGATGCCGTAGTGGCCGGCGCCGATGGCGTCGTAGTGGTACTGGTGCTCGGGCGGGATGCCGGCGCACAGGGCATGGGCGGCGCGGGTCTGGCCGGCACCGGAGATGTCGTCCAGCTCGCCTTCCACGGTCAGCAAGGCGGTGCCTTGAATGTCCTGGGGGCGCACGAACTGCCCGTTGACCTTCCAGGTGCCGTTGACCAGGGCGAAATCCTGGAACACGGTTTTGATGGTGTCCAGGTAGTACTCGGCCGGCATGTCCAGCACGGCGTTGTACTCGTCGTAGAACTTGCGATGCGAATCCGCGCCATCATCGTCGCCACGGACGAGGTCCAGGAAATAGTCGTAGTGCGAGCTCAGGTGGCGGTCCGGGTTCATGGCCACAAAGCCGGTGTGCTGCAGGAAGCCCGGGTAGACGGCGCGGCCGGCGCCTGGGAAATTGGTCGGCACGCGATAAATCACGTTCGATTCGAACCAGCTGAAGCTGCGGTTCATGGCTAGGTTGTTGACGGCGGTCGGGCTCTTGCGGGCGTCGATGGGGCCGCCCATCATGGTCATGGTGCGCGGCGTGGTTTCGCCATTGCTGGCCATCAGGGAGATGGCCGCCAGCACGGGCACGGTGGGCTGGCAGACCGAGATCACATGGCAATCGGGGCCCAGGTGGCGGATGAACTCCTGCACGTAGGCGATGTAGTCGTCGAGGTGGAAGGGGCCTTCCTCCAGCGAGACCATGCGCGCATCGGTCCAGTCGGTGATGTAGACCTTGTGCTCTTTCAGCAGCTGCTTGACGGTGTCGCGCAGCAAGGTGCTGTGGTGGCCGGAGAGCGGCGCCACGACCAGCACGGTGGGCTGGTCCTTCATCTCGGTCAGCACCTGCAGATTGTCGGTGTAGCGCTTGAAGCGCAGCAGGCGGCAAAAGGGCTTGGTGATGGGCACCAGCTCCTGCACCGCCACCTCGGTTCCGCTGACCTCGACGCTGCGGATGTCGAATTCCGGCTTTTCGTAATCCTTGGCCAGGCGGTGCATCAGGTCGAGGCCGGCCGACACCCGTTGCGCCATGGGTGTGTGCGCGAACGGCGACAGCGGGTGGCTGTAAAGCTTGGCGGAGGCGGCGGCGAACTCCGAGAACGGGCTCATCAGCGCGCGCTGGGTTTCAAAAAGCTGGTACAGCATGGGTGGGCCTCGGGGTCATGGCGCACAGCATCGCGGGGGAGGGCGGGGCTGCGCAGGGTTGCTGAAGCTCGATCTTGCCTGAAATCTTTTGTGCAGTGCAGCATTTTACCGCGCACGCCACAGCGGCATGGTCGGCTATTAGCGGTGAAAAGCGTGACAGCTCGCAGCGAACAAACCCGAAATTGTGCGCAGGACGCCCGAAAACGGGGCATCCTGCGAGCGTCTTGCCTGAGCTGAGGGCCTCAGCCGCGCAGCACCGCCGCCATGGCTGCGGCCACGGCCGGCAGGTTCTTCTCGTTCAGTGCGGCCACGCAGATGCGGCCGGAATCCACGCCGTAAATGCCGAACTCGCTGCGCAGGCGCTGCATCTGCGCGGCACTCAGGCCCGAGTAGCTGAACATGCCTTTCTGGCGAGTGACGAAGCTCAGGTCCTGGCTGACGCCTGCGGCCTGCAAGGCGCTGACCAGGGCCGAGCGCATGGCGCGGATGCGCAGGCGCATACCGGCCAGTTCGTCCTCCCAAAGCGCGCGCAGGGCTGGGCTGGACAGCACGGTGGCCACCACCTGGGCGCCATGTGTCGGCGGGTTGGAGTAGTTGGTGCGGATGACGATCTTGAGCTGGCTCAGCACGCGGCCGGCTTCTTCGCCCGAAGCGCAGACCACGCTCAGCGCACCGACACGCTCGCCGTAGAGTGAGAAGCTCTTGGAGAAGCTGGTCGAAACAAAGAAGTCCAGGCCGGAAGCCAGGAACTGCTGGATGACGGCGCCGTCTTCGGCAATGCCCTCGCCAAAGCCTTGGTAGGCCATGTCCAGGAAAGCGACCAGGCCACGAGCCTTCACCACCTCGACCACCTGGCTCCACTGCGCCGGGGTCAGGTCGTAGCCGGTGGGGTTGTGGCAGCAGGCGTGCAGCACGATGACCGTGCCGGCTGCGGCGCTGTTCAGCGCGGCCAGCATGCCCTCAAAGTTGACGCCCAGATTGGCGGCGTCGAAGTAGGGGTAGGTCTCGACCTGGAAGCCGGCGTTCGTGAACAGTGCGCGGTGGTTTTCCCAGGATGGGTCGGAGATCAGCACGCGGGCGCCGGGGTTCAGGCGCTTGAGGAAATCGGCGCCGATCTTGAGGCCGCCGGTGCCGCCGATGGCTTGCACGGTGGCCACGCGCTTGTCGGCCAGCACGGCGCTGTCGGCGCCGAAGACTAGGCCTTGCACGGCCTTGTCGTAGGCGGCGATGCCGTCGATGGGCAGGTAGCCGCGGGCCTTGGGGTCGGCCAGCATGGCGCGCTCTGCCTCGGCCACGCATTTCAGCAGAGGCAGCTTGCCGTTTTCGTCGAAGTAGACACCGACACCCAGGTTCACCTTGGCCGGATTCGGATCGGCATTGAATTGTTCGTTGAGGCCCAGGATGGGGTCACGGGGGGCCATTTCGACGGCGGCAAACAAGGACATGGAAGCTTCCTGACAGGACGGTGGCATGAACAAACGGGCGCGTTTGCTGGGGCTTGCTGCGGCGCGGCTCGGCCTGCGCTACCCTTGCGGGTTGCCCAGCCTTGCGATTTTAGGTGGGCAAACCCTCGGTACTCGGCGCCTGCGCCCCTTGCTTTTCTCTCCCGACCCGGTCTCCACCCATGCAAGATTCAGACAGCCTCACTGACAACGCCCCCGATGCTGCGCAAGCGCCCAAGGGTGAGTTCGTGTCTTTCGAAGGCTCTCCGTTCCAGTTGTTCCAGCCTTTTCCGCCGGCCGGAGACCAGCCCACGGCGATTGCGCAGCTGGTAGAGGGCATCAATGACGGCCTCAGCTACCAGACCCTGCTGGGCGTGACCGGTTCGGGCAAGACCTTCACCATGGCCAATGTGATCGCCCGCCTGGGCCGGCCTGCCATCATCTTTGCCCCCAACAAAACCCTGGCGGCCCAGCTCTACAGCGAGTTCCGCGATTTCTTTCCCAACAATGCGGTTGAGTATTTCGTCAGCTACTACGACTACTACCAGCCCGAAGCCTATGTGCCGCAGCGCGACCTGTTCATCGAGAAGGACAGCGCCATCAACGAACACATCGAGCAACTGCGCCTTTCGGCCACCAAGAGCCTGATGGAGCGGCGTGATGTGGTCATCGTCGCCTCGGTGTCGGCCATCTACGGCATCGGCAACCCTAGCGACTACCACCAGATGGTGATGACCCTGCGCAACGGTGACAAGCTGGGTCAGCGCGATGTGATCGCCCAGCTGATCCGCATGCAGTACACCCGCAACGAGCTGGAATTCACGCGCGGCGCTTTCCGCGTGCGCGGCGACACCATCGATGTTTTCCCGGCCGAGCATTCGGAGCTGGCCCTGCGCATTGAGCTCTTCGATGACGAAATCGAGACCCTGCAGCTCTTCGATCCGCTGACCGGAAAGATTCGCCAGAAGATTCCTCGCTTCACCGTCTACCCGAGCAGCCATTACGTCACGCCGCGCGAAAAAGTGCTGGGCGCGATGGAGACCATCAAAGAGGAGCTGCGCGAGCGCCTGGGTTTCTTCGTCAAGGAAGGCAAGCTGGTCGAGGCGCAGCGCCTGGAGCAGCGCACCCGTTTCGACCTGGAAATGCTGCAGGAGGTGGGGCACTGCAAGGGGATCGAAAACTACACCCGTCATTTGTCCGGCGCCGCGCCGGGCGAGCCGCCCCCGACCCTGGTGGACTACCTGCCCAGCGATGCCCTGATGTTCCTGGACGAAAGCCATGTGCTGATCGGCCAGTTCGGCGGCATGTACAACGGCGACCGGGCGCGCAAGACCACGTTGGTGGAGTATGGCTTCCGCCTGCCTTCGGCTCTGGACAACCGGCCGCTCAAGTTCGACGAGTTCGAGCGCAAGATGCGCCAGGCCGTGTTCGTCTCGGCCACGCCGGCGGCTTATGAGCAGCAGAACGCTGGCCAGGTGGTGGAGCAGGTGGTGCGCCCGACCGGCCTGGTCGACCCCATCGTCGAAGTGCGCCCGGCCACCCACCAGGTGGACGATGTCTTGCAGGAAATCCGCGAGCGCGTCGAGGCCAACGACCGGGTGCTGATCACGGTGTTGACCAAACGCATGGCCGAACAGCTGACCGATTACTTGAGCGACAACGGCGTCAAGGTCCGCTACCTGCATTCGGATGTGGACACGGTCGAGCGGGTGGAAATCCTGCGCGATCTGCGCTTGGGCGCGTTCGATGTGCTGGTGGGCATCAACCTGTTGCGCGAAGGCCTGGACATCCCCGAGGTGTCCCTGGTGGCGATTCTCGATGCCGACAAGGAAGGCTTCTTGCGCTCGGAGCGCAGCTTGATCCAGACCATCGGCCGGGCCGCCCGCAACCTCAACGGCAAGGCGATTCTGTATGCCGATCGGGTCACCGAGTCCATGCGCAAGGCCATGGGCGAAACCGAGCGCCGCCGCAGCAAGCAGCTGGCCTTCAACGAGGCCCATGGCATCACGCCGCGTAGCATCAACAAGCGCATCAAGGATTTGATCGACGGCGTGTACTCGGAAAAGAGCGGTCGCGACGATCAAAAGCTGCTGCAGGTGGCCGAAGTGGAGCAGATGTCCGAGAAGGACCTCAGCAAGCGCATCGCCCTGCTGGAAAAGCAGATGCTCGAGCATGCGCGCAATCTGGAGTTCGAAAAGGCGGCGCGCGTGCGCGACCAACTGGCCCAGCTGCGCGAGCAGGCCTTCGGTGCCGTGGTGCACGACAATATCGGCTGACGCAGCCGGCCTGGCTCGCTGCCTCAGTCGGCGTGAAGCCCTCGCAAAACCTGCGGTTTTGCCGGCCCCCAGCAAAGTGCTCAGTAATTGAGTAAAATTGTCGGAAATAGACCCGGGTTAACCCTTCAGGCTTCGGCCAAGGGCGCCCGGATCGAGGTGGCAGCTGTCGGCGCTTGGTGCGGTGGTTGCCCTGGGTCTTTCGGACATGAGTTCGGGCAAAAGGAGAGTGTGATGCGTCTCACCACCAAAGGTCGCTTTGCCGTCACGGCAATGATCGATCTGGCCTTGCGTGAAAACGGTGGCCCGGTCGCCTTGGCGGCCATCAGCCAACGGCAGCAGATTTCGCTGTCCTATCTGGAGCAGTTGTTTGGCAAGCTGCGCCGCCACGAGCTGGTGGAGAGTACCCGCGGGCCGGGGGGTGGCTATTCGCTGGGCCGCAAATCCAGCGAAATCACCGTGGCTGACATCATCGTGGCCGTGGACGAGCCCATCGATGCTACCGGCTGCGGCGGCAAGGAAAACTGCATGGGCGAGGACACCGGCCGTTGCATCACGCACGAGCTCTGGACCAGCCTGAATGCCAAGATGATCGAGTACCTCGATTCCGTCTCCCTGCGCAAGCTGGTGGAAGACCAGCTGGCCAAGGGCGTGACCATCGAGGAGTCGCCGATGAAGCGCGCGATTTCCTCCACGCCGGTGGTCAAACCCCATCCGCATCACCGCGCCCAATTCGGTTTTTGCCTTGGGCAACGCCTTCACCAAGTAAGCCGCCATCCGCGACCACGCCAGCAGGGCAGGCGCTTTGGGCCTGCTCAACTGGCGGAGCTAGTCGGAACAAAAGTCAGAACAAAAAGAGCATTTCTCGAACATGGACATGACCCCGCATTTCCCCATCTATCTCGACTACGGCGCCACCACCCCGGTGGATCCTCGTGTGGTCAGCGCTATGGTGCCCTGGCTCAGCGAGCATTTCGGCAACCCTGCGTCGCGCAGCCACGCCTGGGGTTGGGAGGCGGAGGCCGTGGTTGAGAAATCGCGTGAGCAGGTGGCCGCCCTGATCGGTGCGGACCCGCGCGAAATCGTCTGGACCTCGGGTGCGACCGAGTCCATCAACCTGGCCATCAAGGGTGCGGCCCAGTTCTACAAGACCCGCGGCAAGCACATCATCACGCTCAAGACCGAGCACAAGGCGGTGCTGGACACCTGCCGCGAGCTGGAGCGCCAAGGTTTTGAAGTCACTTACCTGGATGTGCAGGCCGATGGCTTGCTGGACATCGAGGCCTTCAAGGCGGCGATCCGCCCGGACACCATCCTGGCTTCGGTGCTGTACGTCAGCAACGAGATCGGTGTGATCCAGGACATCCCGGCCATCGGCGCCATCTGCCGCGAGCGCGGCATCATCTTCCACGTCGACGCCGCTCAGGCCACCGGCAAGATTGCGATCAACCTGGCCGAGCTGCCGGTCGATCTGATGAGCCTGGCTTCGCACAAGACCTATGGCCCCAAGGGCATTGGTGCCCTGTTCGTGCGTCGCAAGCCGCGCGTGCGCCTGGAAGCGCAGATGCACGGTGGTGGCCAGGAGCGGGGCATGCGCTCGGGCACCTTGGCGACACACCAGATCGTGGGCATGGGCGAGGCCTATCGGATTGCCAAGGAAGAAATGGCGAGCGAAGGCGAGCGCATCCGCATGCTGCACGATCGCTTGCTGAACGGCCTCAAGGACATCGAGCAGGTCTTCGTCAACGGCAATCTCGAGCGACGTGTGCCGCACAACCTGAACATGTCCTTCAACTATGTGGAAGGTGAGTCCCTGATCATGGGCGTCAAGGGTTTGGCGGTGTCTTCGGGTTCGGCCTGCACCTCGGCCAGCCTGGAGCCCAGCTATGTCTTGCGCGCCCTGGGTCGCAGCGACGAGCTGGCGCATTCCTCGCTGCGCATGACCATCGGCCGCTTCACCACCGTGGAAGAGATCGATTACGCCATTGCCACCCTGAAGGACCGCGTGGCCAAGCTGCGCGAGCTCTCGCCGCTGTGGGATATGTACAAGGACGGCGTCGACCTCAGCACCATCCAGTGGGCTGCCCACTGACCGACCGATCACAGCCTGCCGCCGATTGAAGTCGGCAGCGGGCTTGGTTCAGCGCCTTGCGATGAGACGTTGATCCGCCAACAGCTAGGAGAAAAATCATGGCATACAGCGAAAAAGTCGTTGATCACTACGAAAACCCGCGCAATGTCGGCGCCTTCGAAAAGGGCGACGAGTCGGTCGGCACCGGCATGGTTGGTGCGCCGGCCTGCGGCGATGTGATGAAGCTGCAGATCAAGGTCAACCCGGCCACTGGACTGATCGAAGACGCGAAGTTCAAGACCTATGGCTGCGGCTCGGCCATCGCCTCGAGCTCGCTCGTGACCGAATGGGTCAAAGGCAAGAGCCTGGATCAGGCCCTGGCCATCAAGAACACACAGATCGCCGAAGAGCTGGCCCTGCCGCCGGTGAAGATCCACTGCTCCATCCTGGCCGAGGACGCCATCAAGGCGGCCGTGGACGACTACCGCGCCAAGCACACGCAGTAAGGACGGCGCCATGTCAGTGACCGTGACCGAAGCCGCCGCACGCCATGTGACGCGCTACATCAGCAAGCGCGGGCGCGGCGTCGGCGTGCGCCTGGGCGTCAAGACCACCGGCTGCTCCGGCCTGGCCTACAAGCTGGAGTACGCCGACGAGGTGGCCCCCGAGGACGTGATCTTCGAAGGCCATGGCATCAAGATCCTGATCGATCCCAAGAGCCTGCCCTATCTGGACGGCACCGAGCTGGACTTTGTCCGCGAAGGCCTGAACGAAGGCTTCAAGTTCCGCAACCCGCGCGAGAAAGACCGCTGCGGCTGCGGCGAGTCCTTCCGCGTGTAATACAGTGCTGCGCCGCGC
>Ga0187843_10000476_pt1 | contig 28990 bp, 21 predicted proteins | sample SpaLakP09_SKY_43_FD_134516 | JGI IMG/M metagenome (GOLD analysis project Ga0187843, IMG submission 134516) | Oligotrophic lake water microbial communities from Sparkling Lake, Wisconsin, USA - SP09_SKY_43 | ecosystem: Environmental > Aquatic > Freshwater > Lake | place: USA: Sparkling Lake... | reverse complement strand
ATGCGCTAGCAAAACAGCATTTAGACCCTGCCAGTATGGCGATTGTCGTGGTCGGAGATGCGAAAAAAATCCGACCTGAGCTGGAAGCCTTAGGTTATCCTGTAAAAAATTATCAGTTCTGATTCTCAGAGACTGACAGATCCCAGCAAAGCGCAACATGAACTCGTTGCGCTTTGCCGCAACACGAGGGAGCTTTGGATTGCAACTAGCTTGGATTCGCACAATAAAGCTGAAGTTTGGTCTCGCTGACTTCGACAGTCGGCAAAAGGCACTAAAACCAAGGTCTAAAATAAGGCCCGCAACCATACTTTGCCTGTGCAACCTGCTATTTGCATCGAACAACCAGGCAAATGATCTTTACACCCATGATTTTTACGCCAATGATCTTTATGCCCATGATTTTTACACCAGTCATCTGCCCACAAATAATTCGGATATCAATGATTTAGCAAGCGGTTTTCACATAGCTAATGCTCAGATAGCTAATGCTCAGAAAGCCAATTCTCTACAAACGACTGCTCCGCAAACTAATGCTCAACAAACCTTGACCATAGTGACCAGCCTCAATCAGTCGGCAATGAGCGATAGAATTGAGTTGCGGCTAAAAGCGGCGTACTTACACCTTGGTTATCAAATGAGTTTACAGCGACTACCCGCAGGTCGCTCCTTAATGATGGCCAATTCGGGCAACTTTGATGGTGAACTATTTCGGATTGCGGAAGTTGCCGAGTTATATCCCAATTTATTACCGGTGCCCGCACCACTCGAACGCATTCAGTTGCATGCGTTTATCAAACGCAATCCACACACTAATTACCATTTATGGCAGCAAAATATCACCCTTAGAGTCGCTTATGTTCGTGGTTTTAAAATGGCAGAGCACTTTAAATTTAATGGCACGCCAGTGCCGATGAACACGGTAAATCAAGCCGTACAGATGCTGCTGCAGGACAAAGTGGATGTGTTATTAGAAGATCCAGAATCAGTGTCCAGTGCCACTATCGAATTGTCGCCAAATGGCCAACTTGAGCAGTTGCCTGAAGTGCTCGCAACCGCTGATTTATATCATTTTGTCCATAAAAAACATCAGCAATTATTAATGCCGTTGGCCGCATTCCTGTCCGCCTCAACGACTCGGTAATAGCCGTAAAAAGTCGGCTTCGGCAACAGGTTTTGACCAATAGTAACCCTGCGCGCAGTCACAACCCAAAGCGACTAAGCGCGCCACCGTCGCGGCATCTTCGACACCTTCGGCAACAATTTTCAAGCCCAAACTATGACCCATTTGAATAATGGCATGTACCAGAGGCTCATCTCTATCCGACATACATAGTGAATGGATAAAGGATTTATCAATTTTGAGGGTCGTCGCATTAAAGCGCCGCAAGTAGCCAAGATTAGAGTAACCAGTGCCAAAATCATCAATTGCAAAAGCCACACCCAAAGCACCGAGTTGGGCTAATTGCTGCGAAATATTATCCCCTTCCCCAATTAATAACGATTCGGTTAACTCCAATTCCAATGCTGACGCCGACAATTGCGCTTCACGCAGTGCCTGTTGCACTTTATGTTCAAGCAAACCATCACGAAATTGTACAAACGACAAATTGACGGCAATAGTCAGCTCCGAATAGCCCTGCAGTTGCCAACGCCGACAGGCATTGCATGCTTCAGTCAGCACCCAATGCCCTAATTCATTAATTAAACCAGATTCTTCACACAGCCCGATAAAATCTTGGGGCGGGATAAAACTACCATCACGTTGCGGCCAACGCACCAGCGCTTCAGCACTATCAATTTGGCCTGTGACCAAGTTGATTTTGGGCTGATAATACAGCTGAAATTGCTGCTCTTTTAACGCCACTCGCAACTTTTGCAACAAGTTAAATTTATCGACATTGGCTTTATCCATGGCTTCATCATAAAACCGCCAAATATTGCGTCCGGAGGTTTTAGCCTGAAACATCGCCATATCGGCGCGTTTCAACAATGGGGCAAAATCAACACCATCTCTTGGTACCACCGAAATGCCGACAGATCCAGAAATCTCAACTTGCGTTTGCAATAACTGAAAATGTCGACTGGTCTGCAGCAAAATCCGTTCGGCACGACCAATAATTTCCGCGTCTGTGGTTATCCCAGGCAATAAAAATAGAAACTCGTCACCGCCAAACCGACAAATATAATCACGCGGTGTCATTTCTTGCCGCAAACGATCTGCCAGTTGTTGCAGTAACAAATCTCCGGCCGAGTGACCAAGTGCATCATTGACAGGCTTAAAATAATCTAAATCTAAGAACAGCAATACCAAGCGCTCGCTGCGCTGCTGGCATTCAGTCAACAGCTGTTTAAACATCGGCGCAGCAGTGGTTCGATTCGGCAATCCAGTTAAGGCGTCATGTTGCGTGAGGCGTACTAATTCTGTTTGCGACTCGCGGACTCGGGTATTTTCTAGTTGCAAAGCCTTCATCACTCGATGTAGATCCCGTGACAGCAAATACACACTAAAACCCGATACCGAGAAAATCACCGATGCATACACCAAACTATTCCAGCCAGTGACAGGGACATGTGGCACATAGATGCCTAAAATATCTAACGAAACCAAAGCACAGCAGCTGAGCAATATCGCAATTAATAACGAGACAAATAACGATAAATCGCCGAGGATCGCCGCAAAAACTAACACCCCAGGAAATCCAAGCACGGCCAAATCGCGGATCCCACCGGAATAAAACGCTAAGGCAGTTAACATACAGGTCATTGACCATAATAAAATATATGCCGAACTTAAGGGTTTTTGGACAAAAGCCAATGCTCCCGACACCACTAAGCAGCCACAACCCGCCAATAAAATCAGTTTTACACCGCCAGAGGCAAACACCAATGCCAGCAATAGCCCGGCGAGGGTACTGCCACTAATTTGTAGCAACCGTTTGATTTTGAGTTGTTGCATCGATTGATAGGAAACAATCTGCTGAAATTCGCTAATATCCAACGCCGAAATTCCTTGCGTGGCTGAATGACTCTTTATCTAAGCCAAAATCATGGTGAATTTGGTTAAAAGATAGTCCATTCCGACTATGTTTGCCCTTGCCATCGTTAAAGGGATACACACTCTGTAATAAACAGCTGAAAATGCTGAAAAAATCCAAAATTGCAGAAATTGCAGAAGTTATTCAAATGCCGTTATTTTTTGCAAAAAAAAACGGCTGCGAATCGCAGCCGTTTTTCACCAGAATAAAAGCGGTAAGGTTATTTCACAGTTGCCCGTGAAGCATCTCGAGCCGCTTTAAACTCTTTACCTTCGTACCAATTTGGCCAAGCCGCTGAATCTGCAATGTCCCGACCAGTCCGGTAATACAGGAATAAATCCTGTTGTGCCCCGCGAAGGTCCCATGCATCAGAAAATTCATCTTCAACCTTGTGGTAGCAACAAGTATTAAAGGCTTCGCGCTGGGCTAAACCCCACTCTTTGCCATGTTGCACACTATCTTCACCACCTTTGGCGTACAGCATTGGCACGCCTACTTTGGCTAAGTTGAAGTGGTCGGAGCGATAATAATGACCGCCAGCGCCATTCGCTTCAGGGGCAACATAACGGCCTTGTTGCTCGGTATATTTCTGCAAAATCTGTTCTAGCTCAGAACTACCATGTCCAACCACCACCATATCTTTCATCGGACCATAGACATTCATCACGTCCATGTTGATGCCAGCAACGGTTTTATTCAGTGGAAACAATGGGTTCTTCGCATACCAAGCCGAACCTAACAAACCACGTTCTTCAGCGGTAACTGCCACAAACAACACCGAACGTTTTGGCTTTTCTTGTGTGGCAAAATATTCGGCAAGAGCGATTAAACCGCCTGTACCTGAAGCATTGTCTTGCGCGCCATTAAACACTTTGTTTTTTGGGTTTGAAAAATCGACGCCCAAGTGGTCCCAATGCGCCATATACAATACAGCTTCATCCGGACGTTCTGAACCTTCGATATAACCTGCCACGTTGTATGATGTCAGCTCTTGAATATTACTTTTCACACTGACCGATGCTTTGATACCTAACGGTACTGGCGCAAAACCTTTGCTCAGCGCTTTTTTACGCATCGATTCAATATCTTCACCAATGGTGGCAAATAACGTATTAGCCGCTTCAGTGGTCATCCAACCATCAACAGCATTGCGGTCCGCATTTTTATTCGGGTTAATTAAATCAAATTTGGTCGCTGAACCGCCAGCAACCACATGCCAGCCGTAAGAAGCGGCATCGGTTTCATGAATGATCAACGCCATCGCTGCACCTTGTCGTGCTGCTTCTTCAAACTTGTAGGTCCAACGACCGTAATACGTCATGTTATTACCAGTGAACAGCGCAGGATCTTTGGTGGCAAACCCAGGATCATTAACGAACATCACCACGGTTTTACCTTTAACATCTAACCCGGCGTAATCATTCCACTGATACTCTGGCGCTACGATCCCGTAACCAACAAACACCATCTCCGAGTCTTTGACTTCACTCAGTTCAGTGACACGGGTGGTCCAAGTAAACATTTGTTCGCGGTATTTAAATTCGGCCGGCGCTTTGTCTCCAGTAAAGGTCATACTAGAAACTGCTACTGGGTCTATTCGCACTAATTGCACCGGTTGTTTGTAACTATCGCCATTGACTGGCTTTAAACCGATCCGCTTAAATTGCTCAGAGAGATAAGCAACCGTCAGTTCTTCACCTTTTGTCGCTGGAGCTCGGCCCTGAAATTCATCAGAAGCCAAAGTTTTAATATATTCACCGAGTCGAGGGTTCATCTCGGTATCTGCGAGGGCGGTTGCTACTTGTGGCGCTTTGCTCGGCTCGGTTTCTTGTGGCTGTTTCGTACAAGCCGTAAGACCGATACATGCGCTTAGCGCTAACCATGTTCCTGAAAACCAATATTGTGGTTTCATAAAAACTCCATTCTTATTGTTATAACTATCCCTAATGACTTAGTTGCTCAGAGCCGGCACTTTTTATCTTTGCTTACGCGGTTAATAAAAGCCTGAAGCAAATCTATTGGCACCCGCCATTCGCCTAGTTGCTAGGGATAATATGGAGATAGGCCGATAAACCCATCTAAGCTTGATGTTACTTTACCTGAACGCCCGATGCTAGCGTCTCCAGCGTAAGCAAGTGTATGCTCATCTACACTAAGCCCATGCCACGCTATATTTCTTTCAACTCAAGCGCTCAGACTGCAAACGTATGCAGCAACATCAAGCCCCTTTTACTTTGTGTTAGCATAAGGGTTTGCTTAATGATTAAGGCGCCAATATGAACAAATTCAAATGGTTAACTTTACTGATGCTGCCACTTTGCTTGCTAAATTCTTGTACTGAGGCCCCCTCTCATAAAGAGTTGCCAGCTGCGCCGATCCCTCAATTCGCTGAACCCGCTGGCAAAATAGTTATCTATCAAGCATTTACCAGATTATTTGGCAATACAAACGCCACCAATAAGCCTTGGGGCACTGTTGCCGACAACGGCGTTGGCAAGTTTAATGATTTTACTGATGAGGCTTTGCTTGGCCTGAAAAAACTGGGGGTCAGCCATTTATGGCTAACGGGCATTGTGCATCATGCGCTGGTGGCTGATTACTCGACTTATGGCATTAGTGCGGACGATCCTGACGTGGTGAAAGGCCGTGCCGGTTCTCCTTACGCCGTGAAAGATTATTACGATGTAAACCCTGATCTGGCCGTTGATCCAGCCAAGCGTATGGATGAATTTAAAGCCTTATTAGCGCGGGCGCACAGTCATGGCATCAAAGTCATTATAGATATAGTGCCGAATCATGTGGCACGTCACTATAAATCCACCACCAAGCCTGTTGGCGTGCGCGATTTTGGCGAAGATGATCATGTTAATGTCGAATATCAGCGTGACAATAACTTCTACTATGTGCCGGGCCAAGCTTTTGTTTTGCCAGACTACCCTGCAGGTTTTCAAGCGCTCGGGGGGGAAACACATCCACTTCGCGACAGCAAATTTACTGAATTTCCAGCCAAATGGACCGGCAACGGTGCAAGAGCCGCCAAGCCTAGTTTTGACGATTGGTTCGAAACCGTCAAAATTAATTACGGGGTAAAAGCTGATGGTAGTTATGACTTTGCAAAACTCCCTGCAGAGTATGCACAGAAAGACCATGCTGCTCACCGGGAATTTTGGCAAAAACAATCGCTACCAAACTCTTGGGTAAAGTTTCAACAAATTACCCAATATTGGTTAGCCATGGGCGTCGACGGTTTTCGCTATGACATGGCAGAAATGGTGCCAGTCGAGTTTTGGAGTTATCTCAATAGCGAAATCAAAGCAACCAACCCTGATGCGCTGTTGCTGGCTGAAGTTTATCAACCTGCGTTGTACCGTGATTACCTGCACCTTGGCAAAATGGACTACCTCTACGATAAAGTCGGCTTTTACGATAGCCTCAAACCTTTGATGCAAGGCAAAGGTTCTGCATCTGCAGTTTTTGCGGCGCAACAGCAAGTTCAAGACATTGCAGAACATATGCTGCACTTTTTGGAAAACCATGACGAACAACGGATTGCCAGCCCAGAATTTGCCGGTAATGCCAATAAAGGAAAACCAGCCATGGTGGTTTCGGCATTAATCAGTACTTCACCCACTTTATTGTATTTCGGCCAAGAAAGTGGCGAAGCTGGCGCTTTAGCTGCAGGTTTTGGTCAACCCTCTCGCACCAGTATTTTTGACTATGTTGGGGTTCCCGCGCATCAAGCGTGGATGAATGGCGGACGTTTTGATGGCGGCGGTTTTAATGCTGAGCAGCGGCAATTACATGATTTTTACCAGCAATTAATGCAATTATCTGCCAAAGCGCCGGCTTTGCGGGGCGAGTTTGTCTCGTTACATGATCTGAATTTACCAAGCGCTGGATATAGCGAACAGCTCATGAGTTTTGTACGATTCAATGCGCAACAGCGGTTAATTATTGTCAGCAACTTTAGCGAGCAACCCGCGAGTTTTACTTTAAAGCTGCCAATGAAGTTATTAGAGCAATGGCAGCTGACACCGGGAGATGTTGCGCTGACCGATCTGTTAGCACCATCAGCAACAGCGCCAACGTTCTTGCTGCACTATCCGCCGCAACAAGACGGTAGCATCACACTGCAATTACCAGCCCTAGGCTCTGTGGTGTTACAACTCCCGTTACAGCAATAAAGCATTAATTAAACCATTAGTTAAACCATTAATTAAACTATCCCCCGAAATCGTTGCAGATTAGGGGATAGAACAACGAAAAGCTCCAGCGCCCAAAACAACTGGAGCTTTACCGACCCAAAGTACCTCATCATCAGGAGCTAATGGTCAATCACGATGATGCCTCAGCTCCGATACTAAATCACCAGAATGCAACCCAATAAGCTTACCTTTTCAAATGTAATCAAATTCAATTACATTTGAAAAGGTAAGCAAAATTAATTACACTAACCACGATAATCATGACATTGAGCCTAACTTAGGCCAATAGCAGCATAACGCGGCCTACAGACACAACCGCGCAAGAGGCTGCTCATACCAACTTGAGGAGCCACTGATGAATTGGAGTGCTGTGATAACCGGAGATTTGGTCAAATCTTCCAAGCTGCCCGCCCATCAATATGAGCAAACGATACAAGCGCTCGAACAAATTTTAAGCACTCTGAGTGGGCACGCTTCAAACTTCAGCATGTATCGGGGAGATGCCTTTCAATTACTACTGCCTTGTGCGACAACCGCTTTAAAAGCAGCGTTGTTGATCCGATTGACGTTAATTGCCATTGGCAGTGATTGTCGGCTGAGTATCGGCATAGGTGAGGTAGATAACCAACGCAGTCAGGTCAGTTTATCGACAGGCGAAGCTTTTATGCTTTCTGGACGCGGCTTAGAACCACTTAAAGAGCAACATTGGGCCTTACATTTGCCAGTTGCCACTGCTGCGGAATGGCAATTATTACTGCGATTTTCCGATGTCCTATTGCAGCAAATGACAGCAAGACAAGCGCAAGTGATGTATGGTTATTTTGCCAATGGCCAGATCTCACACCAGCAGTTGGCAGAAATTCTACAAAGTTCGCGGGCCAATGTGACGCAACTGCTCAACCAAGCAAATTACACATTGTTCGTCGATCTATTAAGCCAATTTGAGCGTTATTTGCCTGCACAAGGAAAGTTATGACAGAGCTCTCGTTATTACTACTGCTATTGCTCGGCCATATTATTGGCGACTTTTATTTGCAGCCAAAATCTTGGGTCGCAGACCGGAACAGCAAACACTTTAAATCCGTAAAACTGCGCTATCACGTACTCGTGCATACGTTCTTAACGGCGGCAGCTTTAATTTATTGGCGTTGGCAGCAAGGGACTGCCCTGCCAGTTGCTAGCCTTGGCTTTTGCTGTGGCATAGTTGCAGGTAGCCATTTTTTAATTGATGTCGCTAAATCGTACACGAAGGCCACATTCTTGCCATTTATAGTTGACCAGCTAAGCCATGCCATTGTATTGCTCATGGTATTTGTGGTGTTTACCGAACAATCTTCGGAATTTTTTCAGTTCTTAACGAGCAATCCTTCATTTACTACCTTGACCATCATCATCGGTTATCTGTTAGCGGTGACACCGACATCCATTTTAATTGGTCTATTATTGCGCAGTTGGCATTCAGCAATTCCTGAAAATGCCCGCACGCAGAGCTTGAATGATGCCGGTCATTACATTGGGATCTTGGAAAGGCTGCTGATTGTGACTTTTGTGCTGTTAGACGAATTCGCTGGCGTTGGTTTTTTATTGGCAGCCAAATCGATATTTCGCTTTGGCGATTTAACACGCAGTACCGATAAAAAGCTAACCGAATACGTGTTACTGGGTACTTTATTAAGTGTCAGTTGTAGTTTCGCGATAGGGTTAGTACTGAAGCTAGTGATTGCCAGTAAGCTTGGCTAAATCGACTGCACATTCAGTCGCAAAAAGTTCATATCTATGCGCCATAGTTATTTTTTATTCAGTCGAAAGCACTGAAAGTTAAGCAGAACACAATTTCCAGCGGCTATGCGGCTAAAAGCGACCAGATAGACCATATTTTTTGTGGAAAAAATGCGAAATTCAGGTATCTTGTGCAGGTTTTTTCAGGCGGCAATTTCGCCGCAAAACCGCCTAAATAAGTAGAATTTTTTTCGACTGCGCGTTTGCATAGCAATGCAATAGCTCGCACCCCAGCCACTTTAAGGAACCACCATGCAATTTTACTTCCCGATTGTGATTATTGATGAAGACTTCCGCTCGGAAAATACCAGCGGCTCGGGCATCCGCGAGCTGGCATCGGCCATCGAAAAAGCCGGTATGGAAGTGGTGGGTTACACCAGTTATGGTGATCTAACCTCGTTTGCTCAACAGCAAAGTCGAGCTGCCGGCTTTATTCTATCCATTGATGATGAAGAATTTGGTAGTGGTAGCGTCGAAGAAAGTAAATCAGTACTCACTCAACTGCGCAATTTTGTTGAACAAATTCGTCATCGCAACCCTGATATTCCAATCTACTTGTATGGTGAAACCCGCACCGCGCGACATATTCCAAATGACATTTTACGTGAACTGCATGGTTTTATTCACATGCACGAAGACACGCCGGAATTCGTGGCGCGTCATATTATCCGTGAAGCAAAAAGTTACTTAGATTCATTACCACCGCCATTTTTCCGCGCTTTGACTCATTATGCGCAAGACGGCTCGTACAGTTGGCATTGTCCAGGCCACTCAGGCGGCGTCGCCTTTTTAAAATCGCCGGTAGGCCGGATGTTCCACCAATTTTTCGGTGAAAATATGCTGCGTGCCGATGTCTGTAATGCGGTGGATGAATTGGGACAATTGTTAGACCACACCGGTCCTGTTGCCGCATCAGAGCGCAACGCCGCGCGGATCTTTAACTGTGATCATTTGTTTTTCGTCACCAACGGTACTTCAACGTCAAATAAAATTGTTTGGCACTCCACCGTTGCACCAGGCGACATTGTAGTGGTTGACCGCAACTGCCATAAATCAATTTTACATGCCATCATGATGACCGGCGCCCTACCCGTCTTCTTAATGCCGACCCGTAACCATTACGGCATTATCGGGCCAATTCCACGTAGCGAATTTGAGCCAGAAACGATTCGGCGCAAAATGGCGGCCAACCCATTCATCCGTGAGCTGTTAGAAAAAGATCCGGATCTAAAACCACGGGTACTGACTATTACCCAAAGTACCTACGATGGTATTTTGTATAATGTCGAAGAAATCAAAACCTTATTAGACGGCGAAATCGAAACGCTGCATTTCGATGAAGCTTGGTTACCGCATGCTGCTTTCCACGATTTTTATGGGGATTACCATGCGATCGGCGAAGGTCGCCCACGTTGCGATACCTCCATGGTGTTCGCCACGCAATCTACGCACAAATTATTAGCGGGTATTTCGCAAGCTTCGCAAATTTTGGTACAAGACGCCAACCTAAACAAACTGGATACCCATTTGTTTAATGAAGCCTATTTGATGCATACCTCAACCAGCCCTCAATACGCCATTATTGCCTCTTGTGATGTCGCCGCAGCCATGATGGAAGCGCCAGGCGGCACAGCCTTGGTCGAAGAGTCACTGGATGAAGCGCTAGAATTTCGTCGGGCAATGCGCAAGGTCGATGATGAGTACGGAGACGACTGGTGGTTTAAAGTCTGGGGCCCAGATGACTTAACTGCTGAAGGCTTGGATGAGCGTGAAGCTTGGATGTTGCACGCCGACGAAAACTGGCATGGTTTTGGCGCTATTGCTGAAGGCTTCAACTTATTAGATCCAATCAAAGCCACTATTTTAACCCCTGGCTTGAACGTGGACGGGGATTTCTCAGAGACCGGCATTCCAGCCGCTATTGTTGCTAAATACTTGGCTGAACATGGTGTGGTGATTGAGAAAACCGGTCTGTATAGCTTCTTCATCATGTTCACTATCGGCATTACCAAAGGCCGTTGGAATACCATGGTGACTGCGTTACAGCAATTTAAAGACGATTACGATAAAAATGCCCCGCTATGGCGAATTTTGCCTGAGTTTATTCAGAAATTTCCGCAATACGAGCGCATTGGTTTGCGTGATCTGTGCGACCAGATCCATGACATTTATCGTACCTTTAACATTGCAAAACTAACGACCGAAATGTATTTATCGGATTTAGTGCCAGCCATGAAACCTGCGGATGCCTTTGCCCGCATGGCACATAAGAAAATTGAACGCGTGCCACTTGATGAGTTAACTGGCCGTATTACCGCCGTGATGCTAACGCCATATCCACCAGGCATCCCGCTGCTCGTGCCGGGCGAAGTATTTAACGAGACCATCGTTAGTTACCTAAAATTTGCCCGTGAATTTAACGGCAAGTTCCCAGGCTTTGAAACTTATATTCACGGTTTAGTGGCGGACGAGCAACAAGGCAAGAAAATCTATTATGTCGATTGCGTTAAATAAGTGAGGCCGCAGGAGCATAGTGAGCGATGTGACTGCGGCGAAAGACCGAAGGCAACAACCCCCAATCTTCAAGGAATAAGGGTATAAGTACTAGCATCGCCGATAGCAGTGATAAAAATGCCAGCAAATTGCTGGCATTTTTATTACCACCAACCACAGACATCTAAACATCTAAAACCTCTAGCGAATTTCAGCAAAATAAGGTTTACTGGCTGCTCTATAAAATTGCGACAAACCGATAAAAGGAGCGAAATATGTTTAAAGTGAATCAGTATTTTGATGGTAAAGTAATGTCTATCGCCTTTGCAGGTGACAAATTACCTGCAACTGTCGGTGTCATGGCTGCTGGCGACTATGAATTTGGCACCAGCCAGCACGAAGTGATGAGCATTATTAGTGGCGAACTTTCCGTGTTATTACCAGGTCACAGCGAGTGGCAACTGTTTAGTCAAGGCCAACAGTTTGAAGTTGCGGCCGCACAGAAATTTCAGCTCAAGGTTATTCGCGATACCGCTTACTTATGCACTTATGCCTAAGCGGCGTTAACGCGTCCCAGATTGCAGAGCAACTTGCTTTACTTGCTCTGCCAACTTAATAAAAGGAGTATTTCAACATGCGGGGTTTTGCCGGCGCAGCCAAACGCGCTGATCCAGTAAAAACGAGTGAGTCCGCTAACTTACGCGAAACCATTCAATACATGTTGCCTTACTTGCTGGCCTATCGTAGCCATGTCCTGCTGGCAATTTTGGCATTAATTGCTGCCAAAGCAACCACCTTATTATTGCCCTACGGACTCAAACTGATTGTTGATGCCTTAGATGGCAATTTGCAGGCACAAATCACCTTCCCCTTATTGCTCATTATTGGTTATGGCACTTTACGATTTGCCTCAGTCTTTTTTGGTGAGATCCGTGATGCGTTATTTGGCCGCGTCACGGAACATGCCATGAGGCAGGTCGGATTAAACGTGTTTAAACATCTGCACCGTCTTGATTTGAGTTTTCATTTAGACCGGCAAACTGGCGGTATTAGCCGCGACATCGAACGCGGCACCAACGGTATCAGCTTTTTGATGCGTTTTATGATGTTTAACATTCTGCCGACTTTGCTGGAAATTGTGCTTGTTGCCATCATTTTCTGGAGTCTGTTTTCGGTATGGTACGCACTAACCACCGCAGTCGCAGTCATTGCTTACATTTTGTTCACGGTTAAAGTGACTGAATGGCGCAACAAATATATTCGTGAAGCAAATCAAGCAGATTCCAGCACTAACAGCAAAGCCATAGACAGTCTGATTAACTATGAAACAGTGAAGTACTTCAATAATGAGACTTACGAAGCGAATCATTACGACCGTTCGTTGGCAAGCTGGGAACAAGCCAAACTGAAAAATCGCTTGTCATTGTTAGCCTTAAATAGTGGACAAGCACTGATCATCGCGTTGGCAATTACTGTCATGTTGCTGCTCGCTGCACAAGGTGTTGTCGAAAAAGAGCTGACTTTGGGTGATTTCGCGATGGTAAATGCCTATATGCTGCAATTATTTCTGCCACTTAACTTTCTTGGCTTTGTGTATCGCGAAATTCGGCGAGCTCTGACTGATCTAGAAAACATGCTAGGCCTATTAAAGCGTAAGCCAATGATCGCCGATTCAGCGAATGCCAAACCGCTCCAACTACACGCAGGGCTTATCGAATTTGACAACGTGCATTTTGCCTATCAATCGCAACGAGCAATACTACAAGGACTGTCGTTCCGTGTGAGCCCAGGCGAGAAATTGGCGGTAGTTGGCAGCTCAGGTGCAGGAAAAAGTACAATATCTCGACTGCTTTATCGATTTTATGATGTGCAGCAGGGAACCATTTCTATTGACGGACAGTCAATAACCGAGCTGACGTTGGAGAGTTTGCGCCAAGCAATTGCAATAGTGCCACAAGATACTGTGTTGTTTAACACCAGCATCCGTGAAAATATCGCCTATGGCAACCCGACTGCCGCGCCAAACGATATCGACAGAGCTATTGATCTTGCACATTTGCGGCCATTTATTGATAGTTTACCGCAAGGAGATCAAACCATCGTCGGTGAACGGGGTTTAAAGGTTTCTGGCGGCGAAAAACAGCGGATTGCTATTGCCCGAGTCTTATTAAAACGTTCGCCGATATTAGTGTTTGACGAAGCCACTTCCGCCTTGGATTCGCAAACAGAACAGAGTATTTTGCAAGCGATCCGCGAAGTTTCGCTTGGACATACTTCAATTGTCATCGCACATCGATTATCAACGATCATCGATGCCGATCAGATTATCGTGTTAGATCAAGGAGTGGTTATAGAAAAAGGCCGACATGACGACTTACTGGCTCAAGGCGGTGTTTATGCTGCAATGTGGGCATTACAACAGCAAGAAACGACCGTGACGTTGGATTAAGTTCCATGTATAATAAGTTAACCAATGTTAAGTGACGCAAACATGAGTAAAATCAGAAACTTCGGAAATGATTTCTGCTCCTATGTGCGTTTATCCCCGTTCATATAGAGTATTTAAGAGAACCTTATGCGAATTCTTAGACCGATAGCTGTAGTTTTTAGTACCTTGTGGTTAGCCGCCTGTGGCGGTAGTTCTGATAGTGAAAATGCGACTTACCCAAATGCATACGTGCAGATGTACAATGGTTCTGCTAATAGCGCAAATACCACACTGACTTTGACTCTCGATACTACAGATACTGTGATTGGCGCAGCGACTTTCGCCGACGTCACCAACTTAGTGGGTGTGAGCGGTGAAACCTATAAGTTAAAATTGACTTATGCTTCAGATAGCACGACCACCAAAACCATCAAAGAAGACACCGTTGGTTTGGTCACTGGCGAAAAAACTTTACTGTTCATTGCGGGCGACTTTGCGACTCCAGATCTACTGAAGTTAAACTTTGTGCGTGACGATACCTTAGACAACCAATTTAAAGTCGGTGTGATGAACTTGTTGAACAACACCACGACTTACGATGTCTATATTGGTGATTCAACTAAAACCTTCACTGATGCCGTATTAGTCGGTTCAGCTGGTTATAAAACATCGACCCAATTTAAAAATAGCGCTGTTGGCAGCTACATCATCTACGTCACCAAAGGTGGTGATAAAACGGTACTGTTCAAATCAAGTGCTGTGTCATTTGCCTTCGAAACTGAATACGTTTTAGTCATGCGTGCTGCCGTCGGCCCACAACAGAACAAAATTGCTGTGGATGTCATCGGTAATACCACAAGTGTACTTGTGCAAGAAGATGTTAACAGCTCTGCGCAATTCCGTGTTTACAACAGCATGAATGACATCAACCCAGGTAAAATCTTCTTGGGCGATCTGACTGCACAGCCGGCATTTGCTAACGTCGCGCCAGACACCCTAACTGCTTATACTGAAACTGTCGCTGGCGACTATCGTGTATCACTGGCTGATGCGCAAAATAATCTTGTTATGCGTAACGGCTTAGTAACGCTTAGCCAAAACGCAGTAAAATCAATTGTGTTCTATCGTGATGCTAACGCAAAAGCTGCTGCAATTACGGTAACTGACAGCAAATTGCCACAAGTGTTTGACTTCGTGTTTAACGCGGTGAACGTTATCCCTAACTACAACCAAGTGAGCTTATACTTTGTTGCTCCTGGCCAAACGATGGAAACAACACCCTATTATGTGAACACGTTAAATTACGCGTCACAAATCGGCGTGACGTTGCCAGCTGGTGAATACACCATGTTCGTCGTGCATAAAGACACCAATAACAACAAAATCTTATTGGCTCAAACCGAACTTAAGAAACTCGTCACTGGCAGCAACTATCTGTTAGTTGCTGAACCAGATACATTTAGCCTAAGCGGTTATAAGTTATCATTGAATAAATAAGACCTCACGGCCACATCTACCTGATGTGGCCGTTGTTTCACCCTCCTTTCTCGATCCATTTATTGAAATTCCGCGACAACCCAAGTACCCTTTGCAAAGTTTTTTAACTTTAAGGAGCCATCTCAATGATGACTTGGTTGATGTTGTTTGTAGGACTTGTGTTACTCGTAATTGGTGCCGATATCTTGGTTAAAGGTGCGGCTCGACTCGCGTCATCTTTTGGCGTGCCCACATTGGTCATTGGTCTTACAGTGGTTGCCTTTGGTACCAGCGCACCGGAACTAGCGGTATCAGTAAAAGCGGCCTATTCAGGTCAAGCAGAGCTCGCTATTGCCAACGTCGTCGGCAGTAATACTTTTAACGTCTTATTTATTTTAGGCGTTTCAGCACTCATCATGCCGTTGGTAATCTCAAAACAACTCATTCGCCAAGATGTTCCTATCATGGTTATTGTCTCTGTGCTGGCTTTTTGGTTCGTTCAAGATGGCCAAATTTCTCGAGTCGAAGCGGCAGTCTTATTTGTAGGCTTATTGGCTTATACCGCTTTCCTTTTTTATCAAGGGAAATCGCAAGGTTCTGCCACGGCGAATGACGCTACTGAAGACGATGAAATTGCAGAATTATTAAAAGAACAGAAGCCAATGTGGCAAAATGCGGCATTAGTTGTCGGTGGTCTTGTGCTCTTGGTGCTTGGTGCTCGTTGGTTAGTGCAAAGTGCTATTGAGCTTGCCACCGCTTAGGGTGTCAATGAAGCTGTCATTGGTTTAACCATTGTTGCCGCAGGAACATCCTTACCAGAAGTAGTTACTTCGATTGTGGCAACCATTCGTGGTGAACGTGATATCGCGGTTGGTAACGTGGTTGGTAGCAATATTTTCAATATTCTTTGCGTGCTTGGGCTTTCAGGTTTGGTCTCACCAACACCATTACTTGCAGGCGCACAAATGGCTGCGATTGATATCCCAGTGATGGTTGCGGTAGCCCTGCTCTGCGTGCCGTTCTTCTTTGCTGGCGCTATTCTGAATCGCATTGAGGGCGCATTATTTTTACTGTGCTACATCGCCTACACTTGGTTTCTGGTGGCACTGGCTCTTAAGCTCGATTACTTACCAACATTGCAAGATGCCATCATTTATGGCTTGGCGCCGTTGGTGTTGACTTATGTCGTTATTAGCTTAGCGCTTGACCTTCGGCAACGAGCCCGAGGTTAATCATCTGGTTTTTAAAAAACGCTTCACTTGAAGCGTTTTTTTTTGCCTTAAAACTGGTTTGACCAGAATATTACAATAACTCTAAAATAAATCCGTCATTGCCCTGCAAATGCCCTTTTGTCGGCAGGTGCTTTCGATATAATATCCATCTTTATGGCTAAACACCGGAAATAATCGCATGACTCAAGATGAAATGAAAAAACGCGCTGCATGGGCGGCTTTAGACTTTGTTCCACGGCACACCATTGTTGGTGTCGGCACCGGCTCAACAGTCAATCATTTTATTGATGCGCTTGCCAGTATCAAAGCTGAAATCCTAGGCGCAGTGTCAAGTTCTGTGCAGTCGACTGAAAAAATGCAAGCCTTAGGTATCAAGGTTTACGACTTAAATGAGGTCGAATCATTTAGCGTTTATGTTGACGGTGCTGATGAAATTAATGCACAAAAACATATGATTAAAGGCGGCGGAGCGGCGTTAACACGCGAAAAAATTGTTGCCGCAGTGGCGGATAAGTTTGTCTGTATTGTCGACAGCAGCAAGCAAGTAGACATTCTAGGTAAATTCCCGCTGCCGGTTGAAGTTATCCCAATGGCTCGAAATTATGTCACTCGTGAACTAAGCAAACTGGGTGGACGTCCGATCTGGCGTGAGTCGGTGATCACCGACAATGGCAACGTCATCCTCGATGTACATGGTTTACAAATTGCTGATCCTTTAGCCTTAGAACAACAAATCAACCAGATCACCGGGGTAGTTGCGAACGGCTTATTTGCCGCAAGAGCAGCTGATGTCGTTTTAGTCGGAGCAGCAACCGGCACTCTAGTCCTTCAATAATAAAAATACTAACAACTAGAGCTACTAATTTTTGCAACATTGAGAAGAGCGTTATTATGAAAAACTACTCGTTACCGAAAGATAAAATTAAGATATTACTGCTCGAAGGCCTCCACCAAAGTGCGGTGCAAACTTTCAAAAATCAGGGCTATAGCAATATCGAATACTTAAAGACTTCACTTTCTGAAGAAGAGCTTATCGAAAAAATTCGCGATGTGCATTTCATCGGGATCCGCTCTCGCACGCAATTGACTGAAAAAGTATTAAACGAAGCAAATAAATTGGTCGCCATCGGCTGTTTCTGCATCGGCACTAACCAAGTTAATTTAGATGCAGCCCTTGCGCGCGCCATTCCGGTATTTAATGCGCCATTTTCTAATACTCGTTCGGTGGCCGAATTGGTGTTAGGCCAAATCATTATGCTGTTGCGCGGCATTCCGCAGCGTAACGCTGCTGCCCACCGTGGCGAATGGCAAAAAACGGCAACACAATCTTATGAAGCGCGCGGCAAAATATTAGGCATTATCGGCTATGGCCATATTGGCACACAGCTCTCGATCATGGCTGAAAACATTGGTATGCGTGTACAGTTCTATGATATTGAAGATAAATTAGTACTGGGCAATGCAGTTCAAGTCGATTTATCTACGCTGTTGAAAACCTCAGATGTGGTCACTTTACACGTGCCAGAAACCCCACAGACACAGAACATGATTGGCGAAGCTGAACTGGACTTAATGAAAAACGGCGCCATCTTGATTAATGCTTCTCGCGGTACTGTGGTTGATATCGATGCTTTAGCCGGTGCTTTAGCAGCCAATAAACTGGCTGGGGCAGCGATTGACGTATTCCCAGTTGAACCAACGGGCAATGATGAAGAATTTGAATCGCCATTACGCGCCTTTGACAATGTTATTTTAACGCCGCACATTGGGGGTTCTACCCAAGAAGCGCAGGAAAATATTGGCTACGAAGTGGCAGGTAAACTGGTGAAGTATTCGGATAATGGTTCTACTTTGTCCGCAGTGAATTTCCCTGAAGTATCTCTGCCTGAACACAAAGGTCGCTCTCGCCTACTACACATTCATAAAAACCAACCAGGCATGCTGACGAAAATCAACGAAGCCTTTGCCCGCCATGGCATCAACATCTCGGGTCAATATTTGCAAACCAATGCAGAAATTGGCTACGTGGTGATTGATATTGATAGCATGGATCAAGAACTTGCTTTAAACGAGTTAAAAGCCATTCCAGGTACGTTAAAAGCGCGGGTATTGCACTAAATAAACCGGCGCAACAGATTACTTGTTGCGCCAACCCGCTTTATCCCCCGCAGATCCTGACATTTTATCCATCGCAATTTACCGCAAAATTTAAACAAAACTCAGCGATGGCTTACTTAAAGCTTTGCTAAATCACATATTTATCATTTTTTTATTCATACAAAATCATATTTTTAAAAGAATTTATTCTTGAAATCTCGATAGTTTATCAAGGTGCTCTAAGACGCATGATCAAATTGATGATCTCCATAAACCGAATTTCAGGATGAACAAAATGAAAAAAATCGCTTTTGCAATGAGCTCATTATTCGCTGCACACTTGGCTTATGCCGTCCCTACCGATTGTGGTGAGTGGATTTCTTATCAGGTAGAAGTATGTGATGAACGCGAGGTATTAACCGATAAGCCAATTACCCACTGCCGTTATATCAGTCTGCCTGTTGAAAATCGGCAATACACGAAAACTGTCGACGGCCATATATCATATGGACAGTGTGGCAGAATGAACGGTTACTACCTCAATGAAGTTGAGCATACAACCAAACAAGTGCGAACTGTTGTCCGTGAAAACTGCCGGATGGAAACTCGTTGGCAATGGGTATCTGGCGGACCAAACTGTGGCGATATTCCGTTAGCCACGAAAAAAGATCAGCACTAGTAGAAAACTTCGTCTATTAAACGCGGCATTAAATTATCGACAAAAAAGCCAGTCTATTTTTAGACTGGCTTTTTATTTAGGCGATTAAAACGCGCAGGCCTTTACGCAGCTTCGCCACGTTTTTCGATGTAGCTCAGTGCTAAATCAATCCGAGCAATGGCCTTCTCACGGCCAATCAGCGCGAGCGTCATATCTAATGATGGCGAGTTACCGCCGCCTGTCACTGCCACACGTAACGGCATACCCACTTTGCCCATACCAAGGCCCAAGCTTTCTGCGGCAGTATTAATCGCGGCATGCACAGCTTCAGCATGCCAATCAGTTAATAAGGCAAGTTGTTGTTGCACAGCTTTTAATGGTTCCGCCGCCACAGGGCGTAAGTGTTTTTTCGCCGCAGCTTCATCGAATTCAGCAAAGTCTTCATAAAAATACCGGCTAACTTCAACCAGTTCTTTTAATGTTTTAACACGCTCACCTTGCACAGCAATCAATTGCTCTAAGGTTGGCCCTTGACTGATATCCAATTTTTGCTCGGCAACATGCCATGCCAAGTGTTTCGCCACTTCTTCTGGGGGTAAAGTACGAATGTAATGTTGGTTTAACCACAACAGCTTTTCGGTGTTAAACGCCGAAGGCGCGCGGTTACATGCCGATAAATCAAAGAGTTGTACAAGTTCTTCCATGCTGAAAATTTCTTGGTCACCATGGGACCAACCTAAACGCACCAAATAGTTCAGTAAGGCCTGTGGCAAGAAACCATTGTCGCGATATTGCATTACACCTACCGCACCATGACGTTTTGACAGTCGTTTGCCATCGTCGCCTAAGATCATTGGTACGTGCGCGTATTTGGGTAATTCAGCACCTAATGCCGCCAGAATGTTCATCTGACGCGGGGTATTGTTCACATGGTCATCACCACGGATCACGTGAGTCACGCCCATTTTCCAATCGTCAACCACCACTGTCAGGTTATACGTTGGCGTACCGTCACTGCGGGCAATGATCAAATCATCAAGCTCAGCGTTGGCGACTTCAATGCGACCTTTAATTAAGTCGTCAATCACCACCACGCCTTCTTGCGGATTTTTGAAGCGGATCACGAATGGCTTGTCTGTAGGATGATCGGTGCGATCGCGCCACATGCCGTTGTATTTTGGCTTTTCGCCTGCTGCCATTTGCGCTTCACGCATGGCATCCACTTCTTCAATGGTACAGAAACATTTGTAGGCTTTGCCATCGGCCAGTAGCTGAGCCACGACTTCTTTATATAAATCAAAACGTTTGGTTTGGTAAAACGGACCTTGATCCCAATCCAGACCCAACCAATTCATACCATCAAGAATCGCTTCAACTGACTCTTGGCTTGAACGTTCTAAATCGGTGTCTTCAATCCGCAGAATGAAAGTACCGCCAAACTTTCTGGCGTATAACCAGCTAAATAATGCAGTGCGGGCACCGCCGACATGCAGATAACCAGTTGGACTTGGTGCGAAACGAGAAACAATTGACATAACAGATCCATCACAGATTTGGAATAATGGCGGCTATTGTAACAATCTCGCTGCGCTCTTGCACTGATTGTCAGCAGAATAGCCCGCGCAATCACGCCAATTTTCCAGTTTTGACTGTTTTTACAGCATTCAAAAGCAAAACAGAAAATTAATATTGACAGCTTTTTTCATCCCCCTATAATGACGGCCGAACGTCATGCGGATGGTTAGCTCAGCTGGGAGAGCATCGCCCTTACAAGGCGAGGGTCACTGGTTCGAACCCAGTACCATCCACCATAACGTTTAAATTGTGATATCCCGCGGATGGTTAGCTCAGCTGGGAGAGCATCGCCCTTACAAGGCGAGGGTCACTGGTTCGAGCCCAGTACCATCCACCATATCTCAATAAGTCTTTTCCCTGGATGGTTAGCTCAGCTGGGAGAGCATCGCCCTTACAAGGCGAGGGTCACTGGTTCGATCCCAGTACCATCCACCATAATTTTTGCAAGACCACTTCCCTGGATGGTTAGCTCAGCTGGGAGAGCATCGCCCTTACAAGGCGAGGGTCACTGGTTCGATCCCAGTACCATCCACCATATTCTTTCTGCTTTATCTCATTGATACTTAATTTCTGTACTTAGCTTTCATCATTTCCTATTTTATTACCAAAATTTAGCAATAGCTGTTCTAAGCCAAACTGGATCTGCTAAGATTCAGCGAAATGCGCGTCAGCGTTACCCTGTTCTATGGTGATTTACGCGCAGCCTGTTATAGTTGGACTAGTTTTTCAGTGGTTGAAAATATTGGCAGAACAACAAGTTAGCCGGGACGTTAAGATCCTAATTATCGATGAACAACCTCTCGCGCAAAATTATCTTAGATTTGCGTTGGAGAAACTCGGCTACAGCCAAGTGCAATTTACCGAACGCGCGCAAATTGCCTTGAACTGGTGTAAAGACACGCAATACGATCTGATTATCTGCGCCTTTAATTTGCATACCGGCAAAGATGGCTATCAATTTTACGAAGAAATTAAAGTTCGTCGGATCCAAGGTTACAGCACAGGTTTTATTTTCATCAGCGCTGAAACCGATCCATCACTGGTGTATAGCGTGGTGGAGTTACAGCCCGACGAATTTCTCGCCAAACCCTATACCATGCGTGATTTGCAGCTGCGTATTGAACGAGTACTCAAACGTAAAGAACAGTTACGGCCGATCCACGCATGGATGGATCTCGGCCGCGCCGACAAAGCTCTGCAGCAACTCGATGAGATGCTAAGTCAGGGTGAATATCCCAAGCTCGTGCCGTTATTATTGCGCACCAAAGGCGATTTGCTGCTGGAAATAGGCGATACCGACAAAGCGCTTGGTTATTTTCAGTCGGTGCTTGCGGTGCAAAAATTTGGTTGGGCGCAAATTGGCGAAGTGCGTTGCCTACTCGCGCAAAATAACTATCGCCAAGCCGAACAGCAGTTAGCACAACTGGAATTAAAAGCCGATACTCGCCTATTCGCTTTAGATCAAAAAGCAGAGTTAGAATTTCATCGTAAAAGTTTTGAAGAAGCCCAGCAGAGCCTGCAACAAGCCGCGGCGTTAGCGCCAAGAAATTTATATCGCCAACAAAAATTGATGAACTTATCGCGATTGAATCACGATTACGAACGACAATATCGTACAGCGCGAGATATGGTGAAATTCGCCCGCTACTCGGTTTTCGAACAACCGGATTTATACCTTAATTTGGCAAGAGCTTGCATTGATTATGCCGCCAGCATTGATGAAGACGGCGAAACCAATAAGTTGAGCAAACAAGCCACCGATGCGCTAACTAACTTACGTTCCAACTTTCCAGATGCGGAAACGTTGGATCAACAAGCAGTGATCCAAGCACGCTTATACTACCTGCGTGATCAAAAAGAAAAAGCCGTTAAACTGCTAGAAAAAATGGAGCCAGTGCCTGAAGTATTACGGGGGCTTGAAGATGCGTTAGATCGGGCCAAAGCTTTTCATGAAATTGGCATGACCCAGGCTTCAAAGGCGTGGTTTGATAAAATTGTCACTCACCTAACCAATAATAATGCTGAGCAAAACCCTGACCAATTTTTGACTACCTACCTGCAACAAGAACGCCAAGAGCGCGCAGAATTAAGCACAGCACCGCGTGAACTTAACAACATTGCCGTTATGCATTACCAACATGGCAACCATCAAGCCGCTCTTGCCGCATTCCAGCATGCATTTAGACTACTGCCCAAAAATGCCGGCATCGCGTTGAATTTACTGCAAAGTGTCTTAAGCGCGCCGCTTGGTACCATAGATCCCGTCAGCCGAAAAAAGTTATTACAAGCCACGCTGAACACCATTCGCCAAGGCAAACTACATCCAGAGCAAAGTCGACGCTTCGAGCAGCTTAAGCTAAAACACGCGACTGAAATTCGCTGATGTTATAGTGCTAGTGCCGCACGCCAGCACCGCGTATTTAAATTGCTATTGCGTATTTCAATTGCTATTGGTAGCTGTTTCACTGTCCGTTGCTTGATTTTTCTGCTCAGGCCATTCGTGAAACACTAGCGGCAATTGGCTGCTTTTCAGCAGATAGACAGCGGCAAAAACCAATGCAATCGGCACAATTAATAGCCATGGTGCGCGCACAGAGACATAAGCGGGCAAATGTTGTACCGTCCAATACAGATCCACAAGCACATTAAGCAGCAATAAGATCCGGCTCTGCCGCCAGCAGAAAAACCAAAAACGTCTGGCGCGACCGCGGCGTAATTTCGGATCGTAGGGTACCCGTTGACTCAGCACCGCAAGCATCAACACGGCTGGACCTGCAATCAACAAAGCCCGCAGGAAATCCGCAGTCACCGGATAAAACCAAGCTAAGATTTGTCGCTGATCGGACGGCATCGCCAAAGTGACGATCCAACATAAATAAGGGCGCAATAACAGCAGCAACAGCCAATATAATCGACTCGGCACTCGGTACATGCCATCTTGATCTAGCCTTGGCAATTCACGCATTAATTCAACCACTTCAAACGATAATTCCTTAGAAATGCTCAGCAAACAAATCGAGCATTTGCTGTTCAGTCCACACCGCGACTGCAAGCTCTTCTGCTTTCGCTAATTTCGAGCCGGCATTATCGCCAGCAATCACCGCATGAGTTTTCGCCGACACCGAGCCAGAGACCTTTGCACCTAATTGCTGCAATTTATCTTTGGCATCATCACGGCCCATGCTTTGCAAAGTGCCGGTTAACACGATGGTTTGTCCAGCTAAAGGCTGTGCACTCACTACTCGCGCGGCAAGTTCTGGCCAATGAATGCCAGCAGCGACTAAACCATCAATGACTTGTTGCTGATGGGCATCAGCGAAGAATTGGAGTAAACGCCCCGCCACTACAGTGCCGACATCAGGCACTGCCAACAGTTCAGCCAAGCTTGCTGCTCGCAGCGCGGTTAAAGTCAAAAAATGCTGCGCCAAATTTAATGCCGTAGCTTCGCCAACATCACGAATACCAAGCGCATAGATAAAACGTGGCAAACTGGTTTGTTTCGAGGCCGCTATCGAATCTAATAACTTCAGGGCAGATTTCTCCCCCATCCGCTCCAGCCCAATTAATGCAGTCCACTGAAGATGGTAAATATCAGCAGGGCTTTGCACCAACTTTTCATCGACGAGTTGTGCAATAAGTTTGTCACCAAGCCCTTCGATATCCATGGCTTTACGCGACACGAAATGTTTCAGTGCTTCTTTACGCTGCGCTTGGCAATACAAACCGCCGGTACAACGCGCCACCGCTTCGCCTTCAATTCGTTCCACTGCACTATCGCAAACCGGACATTGTGTTGGGAACAGGATATCGCGAGCATGCAAGGGTCGCTCTTCGGCAACCACAGCAACCACTTGCGGGATCACATCACCGGCACGGCGCACAATCACCAAATCACCAACTTTTACGCCAAGCCGTTCAATTTCATCACTATTGTGCAAAGTAGCATTGCTAACGGTTACACCACCAACACTCACAGGCTCTAGCCGCGCCACAGGGGTAATTGAACCGGTTCGCCCCACTTGAAACTCAACATCCAACAACCGAGTAGTTTTTTCCTGCGCCGGAAACTTATATGCAATCGCCCAGCGCGGGGCTCGCGACACAAAACCTAGCGCCAATTGCTGCGGTAAGGAATCCACTTTGAGCACCACGCCGTCGATTTCATAAGGCAAACCAGCACGGCGCTCACCAATTTGCTGATGGTATGCAAGACCAGCATCAAGGCCGGTAACTTGACGAATTTCAGGGCAGACCGGTAAGCCCCACTCTTTGAGCTGCTGTAACCGCGCATAATGGCTGGCATTTGACAACAGCACTTGTGGATCTTCGACCGCACCCACTGCATAGGCATAAAAACTGAGTGGCCGCGTCGCTGTCATGCGTGGGTCAAGTTGACGCAAACTACCCGCAGCGGCGTTGCGAGGATTGGCAAACACCTTGTCACCGCGATTTCGAGCTTGCTCATTCATCGCATTAAAGCCCGCCAGCGGCATAAACACCTCACCGCGAACCTCGAGCACTGGCGGGTAATTGCCACGCAGCGCAAGTGGAATAGCACGGATGGTTTTGATGTTGCTGGTGATATCTTCGCCTGTGTAGCCATCACCGCGTGTCGCAGCTTGCATTAACTGGCCATTTTCATAACGAATGCTGACAGCAAGACCATCAAGCTTTGGCTCTGCGCAAAAGGTCAACTGGTTTTGTTCATCCAGACGCTCGGCGATGCGTTGGTAAAACGCAGTAAAATCCTGGCCATCAAACGCATTATCAAGCGATAACATTGGTATTTGGTGGCTGACTTGACCGAATTTATCGAGTGCGGCGCCACCGACCCGTTGGGTTGGCGAATCTGCAGTGATTAACGCCGGCTCAGCGAGTTCAAGCTGCTGCAATTCTCGATATAGCGCATCATAATCTGCATCAGGAATACTTGGATTATCAAGCACATAATACTGATAGTTATGTTGATTAATTTTGGCTTTTAAAATATCGATTCTGGCCTTGCTCTCGCTCATCGGGACTGTCCTCTCACACTAGTGTGCATAGCATGAGGGCGAACAACGCGCCGTGCAAGTGCTCTCGGCGCGTTCGAGCGGAAAATCAGCAAGTGGCAACTTGCTGATGGTGCTATTGCTGAGTCCAGACGACCTTGACACCGCTAAATGCACTATAGGCACGGACCCCAACAATCCAGTTCCCTGCCACTGGATTTGTTAAAGTGCAACTTTCCGTGTTGCCCGATTTATAAGGGCGACACGCATAAGTGGTTGTGGTGGGATTCGCACCCTGACGCACATACATGTCAGCATCGCCAGTACCGCCACTCATATTAATTTGCAGTGATTTAGCCCCAGCCGGTACCACAATTGTTTTGTAAACCCAGCTGTTTTTCGCCGCGGCTAAATTGGTAAATTCACCGGATGAGCCGGTTGGTGGCGTTGTGCCGGTGCTATTTCCTAGCTCCAGTGCAAAGGATAAACCTAACTTGGCAAATTTAAGCGCATGAGTGGCAGTTTGATCCGAATTCGCAAGTGTATCGTTCACACTATGAATTCTCGGGTTAGAGCTATTAAACTTCGCCTCAAAGGGCATCACCGCAGCATAACCCGCATTGTGCCAAGAGGCATGATCTGAGCAACCATAACCACAGACATCGGTGCTTTGTTTTAAGCTCGGCTGATAAGTGCTAATTAACGACTGCACATAGCTGTTTAAACTGGCATTGGTATAATCCGTCATCAGGACAATATCGTCTATGCCACCTTTGTAGTTGGTCATATCGAGTTGCATGGCCCCAATCACCTGCTTACCAGCACTTGCCGCAGCGGTGGCGATGTCTTTGCTGCCTCTTAAACCGACTTCCTCAGCCGCATAGCCATAAAACCGAATAGTCCGTTTGGGCCGGAGGTTTTGTGAACTCATCACTCGAATAATATCCGTTAAGGTGGCGATGCCCGAAGCATCATCGTCAGCACCAGGCGCTCTTGTGGTTTCAGTGGTGCCACTTTGGTTGATTGAATCGAGGTGACCACCCAACACAATAATTTCATTTGGAAACTCACTGCCGACAAACTCAAGCACCACAGATTGTTGATTATAACCGCTGTGAGTAACACGACTGACGGTGGCCCAGCTGCGACCACTGACCAAAGCGGTCCATTGGTTCGCAATCCAGTCTGCGGCATTTTTGCCTGAGGTCGTTGTGTAATAGCGATTGGTAAAGGCACTCAGATCGGTGATGGTCTGAGCGATATTGCTGTTATTCAGCATCGGCAGCATTGAGTTCACCAAGGTGCCTTGGCTCAGTGGTGGCGGCGTAAACACCGCTAACGAGACGGGATTGGCTGTCGCATTCATCGCCTCTGCCAAGCTGTTGTGGGCAATGAAACCGCCACAACGGTGCAGTTGTTGATGAATTTGTCCAGATAAGATGGAAATGTCTTGCTCGTCTATGCTGGCAAGCACGGGTAATTGTTGGCCTGCAGTAACATTAGCAATGCCATGGCTGGTCATCAGACTTTGCCGATCGGCCACCTGATAAGGTGCGTTTTTAAGTTTTGCGGCGGTGCCGACATCGACGGTGATCCAGACGGTTTCGGCAAAAGCCGGAGCCATCACGCCCGCACAACATACACTAAGCGCCAAACGGCGCGCTTGACTTGAAAGTAACTGTTTCATACATGTTCCTGAGTTATTGTGAAATAAAAACCGCTCTTTGGCGGCAGCAAGAACATGGTTGAATACGGCAGAAACACTGGATATTTATCTGACATTTTTATGATAAATACACTTCAAGGCACTCAAAGAGTGAAATTGCGAGGGAAAGTGTGAACAAACTCCAATAACTGCCGGCAAATCGGTGTTTAAGCTTCCATAAAAAAACCACCCGAAGGTGGTTAGTTTAATTAGCAAGCAACTGCAAAACATTAGCTACGAATGAGCAGTTGTCGCTGGAACTCACGGATTTTCTCTACATAATGTCGCACGGTTTGCATCGTCATTACACTGCGAGTGTTATCTAAAATTTGACCACCAAATTCTTCTGCCAGCTTTTTCGCAGCATTGTGCATCAAATTGAAGTTTTGTAGCGCTTCACCAGGGCCTGGCAAGGTCATAAATAAGCTCAAACCACGCGTTTGCAGTTTATCCATCTCTTCTAAATCAAATGTCCCAGGGTTAAACATGTTGGCTAAACTAAACAACACTTCGCCAGAGCCTGCGCTGTCTTGATGGCGATGGAAAATATTCATTTCGCCGTATTTAAAGCCAAGCGTTAATAACGATGGCAAAAGCATAGCCCCCTGTATTTCTTGACCTTCTGGCAATAACACATAAAGGATTAAAACTTCGCTAGCCACCGGCTCTGCCGCAGGCATGGGTTCGTCACCTTCACCAGCAGAAAAAGATAAAGAGGGTTCGTCACGCTGCGCCACATTTTGTTCGCGGAACTTACGCACGGGCTCGCGCAATTTATCACTGCGGGGTGCCACGGTCGCCGCAGGTTTTGGCTGTGGCTTTTCACCCGGCGCTAATTTACGTTTTTTGCCAACGCCGTATTCATCAAAGCCTTCGCCTTGTTCTTTAGATTTTTGATCTTCTGGATAAAAGCGATGTTGCGCTTGGTCACTGGCTTTTCGCGAAGACCAAATGCCATGGATAATCAGACCTGCCATCAACAACACACCAATCACAATCAACGCATAACGAAATTCAACAGCCATCATTTATACCTTTTTAGTTTTTATCAGGCTTGAGCCATTTTCACAGCATCTTCCACATCCACCGCAACGACGCGCGACACTCCGGGCTCCTGCATAGTGACCCCGATCAATTGTGCCGCCATCTCCATCGCAATTTTATTGTGACTGATATAGATAAATTGCACGCTTTCCGACATCTCCCGGACTAAATTACAGAAACGACCAACGTTGGCGTCGTCCAGCGGAGCATCTACTTCATCCAACATACAAAAAGGTGCTGGATTTAATCGGAAAATTGAGAACACCAATGAT
>Ga0187843_10000475_pt1 | contig 29021 bp, 24 predicted proteins | sample SpaLakP09_SKY_43_FD_134516 | JGI IMG/M metagenome (GOLD analysis project Ga0187843, IMG submission 134516) | Oligotrophic lake water microbial communities from Sparkling Lake, Wisconsin, USA - SP09_SKY_43 | ecosystem: Environmental > Aquatic > Freshwater > Lake | place: USA: Sparkling Lake... | reverse complement strand
GACCGGCATGCCGGTCAGGCACTGGCGCAGTATCAGCGTACTGGCACCCTTGACCGCACTTGCTGGCAGTTGCACCACGATAGGCATGTTGAAAGAAAAAGACGCACTGGAGTATTTGCAACAAACCGGATTACGGTTTTTGGCGATAGACCAGCAGGGTAACGTACATACGCAGGCTGCTGCCTGAACCAAGAACTTAAGGAGTAAAACCATGGCTACAGTAGTCGGCGACGATGGCAACAATACCTGGACCGTCATCAACCCATCCACCTTTACTCTCGATGGCAAGGGTGGCATAGACACCCTCAATCTGGGTACTTCACTACGCTCCAGCTATACCATCACCAAGGCCGCAGATGGCTCCATTCATGTGGATACCCTGTCCGGTGCCAGCGGCGAGCTGCATGCGACGCTGCTCAATATGGAAAGACTGGTATTCAACAATGGCCAGGATACGGTGGACTTGCTGAGTTTTTTTGGTGATACCACAGCACCTGTGGTGATCAGCTTCAGCCCGGCGACACTGGCTGGCAGCGTCGCCACCAATAGCGATATCGTGCTGACCTTCAGCGAGCCGGTCAAGGCTGGCAGCGGCACCATCACTCTGCAAAACGCCGACGGCAGCACAGTCGCCAGCTACAATATTGCCCAAAGCAGCAATGTCTCGATCAGCGGCAATACGGTTACCATCAACCCGACCAATGATCTCAATAATGGCAGCACTTACAAGCTGAACATCCCTTCAGGCACCATCAAGGATATTGCTGGCAACAACTATATCGGCACCAGCAGTTATTCTTTCACCACGGCCATCAAGGCGGTACCGGGCGGCATCATCGGAACGGCAGGTAATGACAGCCTGAGCGGAACCGCAGGCAATGACAGTTTCAATGGACTGGCCGGAAATGACATCATCAATGGTGGCGCGGGTCTGGACATTGCCATCTATGCTGGCAAACGCAGCGACTTCAACATCTCACCGTCCGGTGCCAATTTTACTGTTCAGGATAAAACCGGGGCCGAGGGTACGGATACCGTCAACCAGCTGGAACGCCTGCAGTTTGCCGATATGAGCGTGGCACTGGATATCAATAGCACGGCAGGCGTTGCTTACCGCATTTACCAGGCAGCCTTCAACCGCACGCCGGATTTGCCTGGCCTGGGTTACTGGATAGGACAGATGGACAAGGGATCAACCCTGAACCAGGTCGCTGCCAGCTTCGTCATTTCAGCTGAGTTCAAGCAATTGTATGGGGCGAATATCTCCGACAATGCCTTCCTGACTGCCTTGTACAGTAATGTACTGCACCGAGCGCCAGACCAGGCAGGCTTTGATTATTGGAATGGGCAAGTCAGCAAGGGCATGACACGCGCCGACATACTCGCCAGCTTTAGTGAAAGCGCCGAGAACCAGGTGCAGGTGATAGCCAAGATACAGAACGGTATAGATTTCATCCCGTTTGGATAAGACTCATGCTGATGCTGCACTGCTAGTGCGCAGCATCAGCCTGTGCATAAGCTAACGTTTATACACAGCCTCAATATCCGCAGCAAAATGCGCCAGCAGATTATTGCGCTTGAGCTTCAGGGTAGGGGTAATCAGGGTGTTTTCCACAGTCCATGGTTCCAGCGTCAGTATCGCGGCACGTGGTTGTGCATAGTAAGGGAAGTTTTTCGTCAGCGCCTTGATACGCTGCACCACCACTTTTTGCGCCTGTGGTGATTTCAGACTGGCGGCATCATCCGGATTCAGGCCCAGCGAACTGGACAGCTCCAGCCAGTAAGCACGGCTCAGCACAACAGCACAGGCGATGAAAGGAGCATTCTCGCCAAAAGCATAGGCCTGCTCGAACACGGCATCATTCATGATCGCCAGTTCCAGATCGACTGGAGCGATTTTTTCACCGGTAGAAGTGACGATGATTTCCTTGACGCGACCCAGGATGCGAACGCGGCCATCGACGACAGATGCCTGGTCACCGGTACGCAGCCAGCCATCAATAAAGGTTTTCGCGGTATCTTCTTCCCGCTTCCAGTAACCGCGCATGACATTTGGGCCACGCACCTGTAATTCTGCATTCTCACCTATACGCACTTCTACCTTTTCCACAGCCCGCCCGACGGTGGCAGGGTCATTATCGTCAGGAGCATTAAAGGAAACCACAGGGGCTGTCTCAGTCATGCCATAACCCTGTACGATAGGAATGCCCAATCCCAGGAAACATTGCGAAATTGTCTGGGACAGCGCCGCACCACCACTGACAGCCACCCGCAAACGGCCCCCAAACTGGTGCTTGAGTTTGCTGGCAATCAGCGGCTCCAGCACCAGCCAGCGCAAGCTATCGAGCATGGCCGTCATGCCGTCACCCTTGAGCAAACCCTGTTCACGACTGAAACGACGCCAGCCAGTCGCAATCGCCAGATTGAACAAACTCGCCTGAAATTTGGATGCCGAGAGCTTGGTCTGGATCACGCCATACACACGCTCATAAATGCGCGGCACAGAAATCAGGATGCTAGGCCGCACTTCCAGCAAATCCTGTGGCAATTGCTTTACCGAGCGCGAGAAGGCGACGCAGGCACCAGCAGCAATTGGCAAGTAATAACCGGCCGTACGCTCAAAGGTATGTGATAAAGGCAGGAAGGATAAAAACACATCCGTGATGACAGGCGACACCCTGTGGACAACTGCCTTGACGTTAGACACCACATTGGTATGCGTCAGCATGACACCCTTGGGTTTGCCTGTCGTGCCAGAGGTATACACCAGGGCTGCCAGGTCATCAGCTACCGGGCCTTTTGCATTGGCCTGCAAATGCGTAGCACTGGCCAGCCATTCATCGATTTGTACAACAGGGACGCTGGCTGGCAAGGCTGCAGCATCAAGCTCTTTTTCCAGAACAACGACCTGGCGCAGGGCGGGCAATTCCAGACCCGCACTGGCAATATCTTTCCATTGCCTGTCGCTTGCCGCGATTAAAAAGGCAGCATCGCTGTCACTGAGGATGTAGGCAATACTGGCCGGGTTATCCAGTGCATGCATGGGTACGGGCACAAAGCCGCAAGCCTGCACGGCCTGGTCCATGCAGACGGCATGCAAACCATTCGGCAGCAGGATCGCAATACGTGAACCATGTTCCAGCGCCAATGGTGACAAGGCCTTGATAAAACCCTGGACGCGCTCTTGCGTCTGTTGCCATGAATAAGATATCCACAAGCCCTGGGCATCATCAAATTGCCGGTAGGCTTCGGCATCAGGAGTTTGTGCTACCCGCCAGGCAAATAATTCTGCCAGGGTTTGCACTGTGGATAAGTCGGGAGTTGTTGCTGTTTGGGCAGAGATAGACATGAAATGCGTAGCAAAATTAAACAAGCCAGCAGCAAGTTTTCAACCGGACCCGGGAAAACTTGGTTCGTATTTACACGAATATGCCGACTAAAAGCGTCATTATGCAACAAACAGGGAAGAAGCTATTGCGAGGGCGCAAAACAACAGTCTCACATCTACTGTGCAAATTTGAAAAAAACCGCTATTGCAGCTACAACGGCCAAAAATAATACTTGCATGGCAAGGTCGCGGGAAAGCTGGAAATCCGCTTTGCGCTGTTCGCTTGCATTATGTTCTATAGTCTGCATACTGGAAAAAGCATTACAGCCACAAACATGGCACTGCTGGACTTGCTTGCTGTTTTCTTTTGAGCACGCATGACAGACCCAGTCATAGTCGATTTTTTTGCTATTCACTCAATAAGCCTTTTTTCTTCTCTGCCAGTTTCTTATATTTTTTATAGAGAAAGGGAGCAAAGAACAGGGTAGGCGGACCAAACAAGACCATCTGTACTACCAGGGAAATAATGAATGAACGGCTAAATATGAGTAGCAAAAGAAACAAGCCCGTTTCCATCGCCAGGCATGCGAGCACTGTCTTCCAGATGGGGGATAAGTTATTCCAAAATTGCTTCATTTGTAAAAATCCTCAACACCTGCATTCAATGAGCGCGTGGGAATTCGTCTCACTCAAGCTCGCCCCACATCGCAACATATAATTGTTTCAAATTCGCTGGCAACCATGGCCAGGCCGTTTTCTTTTGCTTGAGAGTCAACCCAAAAAATAACTCTTCGACATAATAGACATCTATATATTCTCTGGTTTTTTCGTCTGCAACTCTCAGTAAGCCGGACATGAACTTCAGATGCGATTGCACGACTGCCTGATTGCCATCACGCATGGCCTGGGTAGTCAGCCTGGCAAATTCTCCTACCATTTCGGTTGTACAAAGTGCGATGCTGCGATGCGTCCTGGCCAACCGCAACATATGTATGGCAACATCAGGAAAGGTCTTCATGATGTTCAGCAAAAGTTTTTTTACACTGGGGTGTATTGGCATTAGTAATGTTCAAGCAGTATCTATAAAATTTTCGTCCTGAAAAGTCGGCTCAAACTTGCAAGGAATAATCACTTTCCAATTACCAATTATAATGTAGGCCTTGTCCGCCCCATCCCATACCGGAGTATATATGCTAGGCACGCAAGACCTCATCCAGTTCATCATCGCGGGCATTTTACTCAATATCGCCCCTGGTCCTGATTCCATCCTCATCATGACGCGCAGTGCGACGCAGGGCTGGCGTGCCGGGTCGGCTGCTGCGCTGGGTGTAGGTACGGGTACTCTGGTGCATATCATGGCCGCAGCCCTGGGTTTATCGGCCTTGCTGGCGACTTCTGCAACGGCTTTCACCATCGTCAAACTGGCTGGTGCTGCCTATCTGTTGTACGTCGGCGTATCCATGCTGTTAAGCCGCGCAAAATCTGCTGAACAAACTCAGGAAGGCACGACCAGCCAGCCCTTGCTCAGCCACCGCAAGATTTTCATGCAGGGCTTTTTGACAAATGTACTCAATCCCAAGGTCGCGATTTTTTTCCTGGCTTTTGTGCCGCAGTTTATTGCTGCTGATGCCAGCAACAAACCGCTGACCCTGATCTTCCTGGGTTGCATTTTTAATTTCAATGGCATGATCTGGTGTCATATCCTCGCAGTATCAACGGCATTTGCCAGACAGCGCGTAGCTGTCAACCAGACTGTCACGCTGTGGCTGAACCGCTTCATTGGTTTGATGTTTGTCTCTTTTGGTATCAAGCTGGCCTTGTCAAATAAAAACTGAAAGAAACTCAGGCAGATTGAAAACAAGAAAAATACCTCTTGTGACAGATAACAAAAATACATACATAATGAGCATAAGCAGACCGAATTAATTCAGACTCATCCATGCAGGTTTTGAGGGGATATACGTCATGTCTTTCTTGTCATCGAACACTAAGCCACTGCCGCCCTGGAAAGTCTTGCTGGTTGATGACGAGCCTGATATTCATGATGTCACCAAGCTGACACTGAGCCGTTTTCGCATGGACGAGCGGCCTCTGCTGTTTCTCGATGCCTATAGCGGTGCAGAAGCTAAAACCATGCTGGCCAGCCATCAGGATATCGCCCTGGTATTTCTTGATGTGGTCATGGAAAAGGAAGACAGCGGCCTCGAAGTAGCCCGTTGGTTGCGCCAGGAGCAAGGCAATCAGTTCACCCGCATCGTCTTGCGCACTGGACAACCGGGCCAGGCACCAGAAGAAAATGTCATCGTTGATTACGATATCAATGATTACAAGGAAAAAACCGAGCTAGACCGCAAGAAATTATTCACCACCACCTTCGCCGCCCTGCGTGCTTACCGCGATATCATGGACGTGGAACAGGCCAGGCGTTTCCAGGCCACTTATCGCGAAGGATTGGAGCGTGTCATCGAAGCCTCCGCCCATATCTTCAAGCAGCGCAACCTGCATGATTTTGCCAATGGCTTGCTGCAGCAAGTGGTTGCACTGTTGCGGCTGGAACAAAGCCTGCTGGTAAGGCTACGCGGTGCCAGCGGCATCTCGGGTGCCGACAGTTATGAAGTACTGGCCAAGATTGGTGAATTCGACGATGACAGCCAGATTTTTACCGATGAACTGGTATTGCAATTACATGAAGCCTGCGCTAACCGCATTTCACTCCTGAACGGTGATACCTATGTCGGTTATTTCCCGAACAGCAGCGGCAAGGCGTCTTTGCTGGTACTAAGGGGTGTGCATGATGTTGCCGAGATTGATGCCAAATTGCTGGAAGTTTTTTCTTCTGGCGTAGCGATCGCCTTCGATAATATCTTACTCAACCAGGAAATCACCGATACCCAGAGTGAGATGATCATGCGCCTGGGTGATGTGGTGGAATCGCGCTCGCATGAAGCCAGCAACCATGTACAGCGCATGGCCGAAGTCTCTTATCTGCTGGCAGTCGCTTCCGGCATGCCCAGGGATGAAGCCAATATCCTGCGGCAAGCAGCGCCCATGCATGACATAGGAAAAATCGCGACACCTGACGCCGTCTTGCTGAAACCCGGCAAACTCGACCTGGCCGAATGGGAAATCATGAAGCAACATCCCGACGTAGGCGCATCGATACTGGAAGGTTCACAAAGACCGATACTCAAAGCCGCCGCCATCATCGCCCACCAGCACCATGAAAAATACGATGGCAGTGGTTATCCACAGGGCCTGAGCGGAGAAAACATCCACGTCTACGCCCGCATCGTCGCCGTCGCCGACGTCTTCGACGCCCTCATGCACGCCCGCTGCTACAAACCCGCCTGGGAACTCGACGATGTCCTCAGCCACCTGCAAAGCGTCAGCGGCAGCCACCTTGATCCGCGTTATGTGGATTTGATGATTGCCAATGTGGATGAGGCGCTGATGGTGAATGCGAGGTTTCCGGATTGAGGCTGCCAGGATTGTTTTTAGTCTGATTATTAGTCACCTGTATGCGTCATTTAAGATTGCAGGTCGGGGGTAGCCCGACAGCTACTTACTTTTCTTGTCTCGCCAAGAAAAGTAAGCCAAAGAAGGCGACCCAGGCGTAGTCGCCCCCTAAAGGGGGTTCCCGTTTGTGCAGTACAAAAAATGGGAAGGCCCGAAACTCGCTACGCTCAGACAGCGGTCCTTCTTAATCCATTTTCTGTACTGCACAAACGGCGTCTACACATGGGAACTGCAAAGTCAAAAGCAACCCCGCATCTCGTTGATCAACCACATTTAATGCAATTCGAATCTCGGTTGTATTGACGTTGCTTTTGACTTTGAGGTTGGCTTTGATCTTTGCCGTTCCGACGTGTCGATGCCTTTGATGCAAGGCAGAAAATGGATTAAGAAATGACCGTTGTTTGAGCGTAGCGAGTTTCGGGCATTTCCCATTTTTTGACTTGCAGCAAAGGGGACCCCCTTTAGGGGGCAGCGACGCCTCGGTCGCCTTTTTTCGCTTACCTTTTTTGGCGAAGCAAAAAAGGTGAGTAGCTGCCGGGCTACCCCCGGCCTGTAAACTCAAATGACGTGTACAGGCTTGACAATCAGATACATAAAACACTACAAATCTAAAATTAATATACCTGGCTGTATACAACGAACGCCTCTGGATTCCTGCTAAAAGCACGCAGGAATGACGTAGCTTAGTATGCAGTCTATCATCGGTCTGGGATATCCAATCTCGTATCAAAATATCAAAAATGAAGACGCGAAAAACTAAGCCCCCTCCCTCACCGGCAAACTCCTCCACTGCGGAAACCGCATCTGATACCGCAAACCCTCCCCCGGCACACTTGTCGCCCTGACCGTACCATGCAAAGCCCCAGTCACCAGGTTATACACAATATGCGCCCCCAGCCCGCTGCCACCCTGCCCACGCTTGGTGGTAAAGAATGGCTCGAACAATTTCTTCAGGGCAGCATCATCCATGCCTATGCCATCATCGGCAAATTCCAGCTCCACCTGATCCTGTGCCATTTGCACGCGGATAGTCACTATGCCCTGCTCACGCCCATCGAAGCCATGATGGATGGAGTTCATGAGCATATTGGTGATGATTTGCGATAGCGCGCCGGGGTAATTCCTGACAAGTACACCCTTGTCGCATTCCAGTTTGACGCTGATATTTTTATTCTTGATCTTGGGATGCAAAGACAACAGGATTTCTTCGAGATATGCGCGCAAATCAAATTCGCGCATGCTTTCTGAAGACTGGTCTACCGCCACTTGTTTGAAGCTGCGTATCAGGGTAGCGCTGCGCTGGCAATTGCTGGTCATGATGCGCAGAGACTGGTCCATGATGTCGAAGAATTGCTGCAAGCCGTCCTTGCTGAGATGGCCTGCCTCAAAGTCCTTGCGTATCAGTGCCAGCTCTTCCACCATATGACTGGTGGCCGTCACACAGATGCCTACCGGGGTATTGATTTCGTTGGCGACGCCGGCCACCAAGCGACCCAGCGAGGCCAATTTTTCCTGGCTGATGAGTTCTGCCTGCGCGGCTTGCAAGGCGGCCAGGGTGTGGTTCAGGGTATCGTTCTGTTGTGCCAGCCTGGTATAGGCCTCGCGTATATCACTATCTGCCTTGATACGCGCCAGGGCAGATGCAACATGGTTGGCCACAAATGCCAGCAGATCAAGATCGGCCTCGGTATAGATGATATCGGCGTTATAACTCTGCACGATGATGACGCCATGAATGTATTCATCTGCCAGCATGGGTGCGCCCATCCAGCTGACCAGGTCGCTACTGCCCAATACCTGTATCTCACCATCGCTGACCAGCTTTTGCAAACGCCGCTGGTCTATCAGTTGTGCGTGGCGTTGATGCACCACGTAAGAAGTCATGCCTGCGCCCATGGGAAAGCGTTGCCCCTTGAGGTCGGCGTCTTTTTCATCCCGCATATACTGTATGCTGAATTCATCGCTATCCGGCAGATATAGGGCCACCATGAAATTTGGCACCTGCAATAACTGGCTGACAATGTCATGCAGGCGCGAGAATTTCAGCTCGGTTTCGGTAACGGTAATGGACAGCTCGGCGATTTCATACAAGACTCTTTGCAGAGTTTCGGCGCGGCGTCTTTCCTGTACCTCATGTTCCAGCAGGGCCGTTCTGTCTGCCACTGCCTGTTCGAGGCGGTCCAGGCTTTGTACCGCTTGCAAGGAGGTGGAAATATGATTGGCGATGAGGGCAAACAGGGCCTGATCTTCTTCACTGTAGGTATGCGATGCATCATAGCTTTGTATGACCATCGCCCCCAGTGGCTGCTTTTGCTGATCCAGCAGCGGGCAACCCATCCAGTGTTCAGCACGGGCGCCAGTGCCCCAGGCTTCGCCACCAGCGGCGATGACGGCGTTTTCCCTGGCCGCATCCTCTTCCGCCGTCATCAGCAAGGGCTTACGATTCAGTATGATCCAGGCGGTCGGTGACTGGTCGGGAGAGGCCAGCACAAACCAGGCAGCCGGGTCCACAGGCGCGTCAATTTCATCAACCCTATAGGCATAGCGTATGGCGTGCTGCTGTTTATCGTAGAGGGCGACATAGAAATTGGCCGCATACATGAGGCGGCCCAGTGCCTGATGCACTGCTTGCAGGAATCCTGTAACGTCGCTTGAGGAAGCAGAAATCTGGCTGATTTCCAGCACCATGGATTGAACGGCTTCAAGGCGTTCCAGGCGCGCTTCCATGACAAACTCCCCAAGGAGATATCGACAGCAGGTTTATTTGATAGGCAAACAACTAGTATTCTTGACTTCTTCCATCACTGCATAGGTATGCGTTTCACGCACGCCATTCAATTGCAGCAGCGATTTGCCGAGGAAATCGCGGTAGGCATTCATGTCTTTGACACGCGCCTTGACGAGGTAGTCAAAACCACCCGCCACCATATGGCATTCCAGCACTTCAGGGATGGCTTGTACGCCACGCCGAAAAGCGTCGAACACGTCTGGCGTCGTGCGGTCGAGCACAACTTCAATGAAAACCAGCAAGGCCACATCAAGCAGATGGGGATTGAGCTGGGCTGTGTATCCTAGTATGTAGCCGGATTCTTGCAGCTTGCGCACGCGTTCCAGACAGGCAGCTGGGGAGAGATTTACCCTTGTTGCCAGTTCTACATTACTGATACGGCCATCGTTTTGCAATTCGGCCAGAATTCTTTTACTGATTTTGTCGAGCATAAGAAGTCAAAAATCGTCAGTGTGGTGGTTAATAATATTCGGCATAATTTTCTCACAAAATAGAAAATTTCGATATATGTTCTGATTTCCAGAATTAATCCTCGAAGAGCATCTATACAATGAAATCATATTTGTTTTGATTATTTTTATATGATTGCGACCACCGTGCCAACCAATAACTCACCTTTTTCTGCCCTGAAGGCAGAGCTGCTCGCCCCTGCCAGCCCTCTCCGTACGGCCATTACAGAAGCATACCGCCGATCAGAGCCAGATGCTGTGCAATGGCTGCTCGGCAATATCAATCCGCAGGAAGATCAGCAAAAGAGTGTTGCAGAACTGGCACACCGTCTGGTCAGCAATGTACGCCAGCAACGCACCCGCGCTTCTGGTGTTGATGCCCTGATGCATGAATTCTCATTATCGTCCGAAGAAGGCGTGGCCCTGATGTGCCTGGCCGAAGCCCTGTTGCGCATCCCCGACCATCAAACCGCTGACCGCCTGATCGCTGACAAAATCAGCAAGGGTGACTGGCGCAAGCATTTGGGTGAATCACCTTCTCTGTTTGTGAATGCCGCCACCTGGGGCTTGCTGGTGACAGGGAAGCTGGTCAGCACGAATAGCGAGCAAGGTCTGGGTTCTGCCCTGACGCGCCTGATTGCCAAGGGTGGTGAGCCATTGATACGCAAGGGCGTCGATATGGCCATGCGCATGCTGGGCAACCAGTTTGTCACTGGCCAAACCATAGAAGAAGCCCTGAAAAACAGCCAGGATAATGAGAAACGCGGCTACCGCTATTCGTATGACATGCTGGGTGAAGCAGCGCTGACTGCCAAGGATGCTGCCTTCTATTACAAAGCCTATGAAACTGCCATCCATGCGATAGGCAAGGCCTCGAATGGCCGCGGTATCAAGAATGGCCCCGGTATTTCCGTCAAACTGTCGGCACTGCACCCGCGTTATTCACGCGCCCAGCGTGAACGCACGATGAATGAATTGCTGCCCCTGCTGAAAAAATTGCTGGTATTGGCGAAGCAATACAACATCGGCCTGAACATCGATGCAGAAGAAACCGACAGGCTGGAATTGTCGCTGGACCTGATGGAAGCACTGGCCTTTGATGCCGACCTCAAAGGTTTTGAAGGCATAGGTTTTGTCGTCCAAGGCTACCAAAAGCGTTGCCCGTTTGTGATCGACTACCTGGTTGACCTGGCGCGCCGCAGTGGCAGCAAGTTCATGATACGCTTGGTCAAGGGCGCATACTGGGATGCAGAAATCAAGCGTTCTCAAGTCGATGGCATGAGTGGCTTCCCGGTCTACACCCGCAAGGTCTACACCGATTTGTCTTACCTGACTTGTGCACAAAAACTGCTGGCCGCGACGGATGTGATTTATCCACAGTTTGCCACGCATAACGCCCTGACCTTATCCACCATTTATACCTGGGCACAAAAAGCCGGTATCACTGATTATGAATTCCAGTGCCTGCACGGCATGGGCGAGACCTTGTATGACCAGGTGGTAGGTAAAGACAAGCTGGACAAGCCTTGCCGCATCTACGCCCCGGTAGGTTCACACCAGACCTTGCTGGCTTACCTGGTACGCCGCCTGCTGGAAAATGGTGCGAACTCCTCCTTCGTCAACCAGATCGTTGATGAAAATGTGTCCATAGAATCCATGCTGGCCGACCCTATCGCGGTCTCGCGCGAACTAGGTGGTGCACCGCATGCAGCCATTGCCTTGCCCAAGGATTTGTTTGGCAAGGAAAGAAAAAATTCTGCTGGCCTGGATTTTTCAAATGAGCTGGAATTGCAAAAAATCAGTGCTCACTTTGCCGAGAGCAGCCAGCAAAGTTTGATAGCCGGGCCTATCCTGCATGGCCAGGTATCTGCAACGCAAACACGTCCTGTGAATAACCCGGCAAATCAGCTCGATATCGTCGGTGAAGTCATAGAAGCCGATACCCAGGACGTGCAAACCGCCCTGCATGCGGCAGAACAATATGCGATGGACTGGCAAACCACAGCGCCAGTAGAACGTGCTGCTTCCCTGAAAAAAGCCGCTGATTTGCTGGAAGCGCAAACCCTGGATTTCATGGCGCTGGCAATACGTGAAGCTGGTAAATCACTGCCGAATGCCTTGGCAGAAGTGCGCGAAGCCGTAGACTTTTTGCGTTATTACGCCGCCCAGGTAGAGAGCCAGGCAAATATCCAGGCGCTGGGTCCTGTCGTCTGTATCAGCCCATGGAATTTCCCACTGGCCATCTTCATTGGTGAAGTCAGTGCTGCGCTTGCCGCAGGTAATGTGGTGCTGGCAAAGCCAGCAGAGCAAACCCCGCTGATCGCTTATCGCGCCATACAACTGATGCATGAAGCAGGTGTGCCACGTGGTGCCCTGCAATTCTTGCCAGGTACAGGTGAAGTCGTTGGTGCACAACTGGTAGCAGATCACCGCGTCAAGGGTGTGATCTTTACTGGCTCTACCGAAGTCGCTCAAATCATCAACCGCACACTGGCAAAACGCGCTGTGGCGGAAGGCATCGATATCCCGCTGATTGCAGAAACCGGTGGCCAGAATGCCATGATCGTTGACAGCAGTGCCCTGCCTGAGCAAGTCGTCAATGATGTATTGTCTTCCGCTTTTGACAGTGCCGGCCAGCGTTGCTCGGCACTGCGCGTACTCTGCCTGCAAGAAGATATCGCCGACAAGACCATAGAAATGCTGCACGGTGCCATGCAGGAATTGCGCATAGGCCAGCCAGACCGCCTGGCCATCGATATTGGTCCTGTCATCGATGCTGAAGCACAAAACAATTTGATGAACCATATCAATGGCATGCGCAGCAAGGCCAAGTCCTTCTATACACTGGACCTGGCAACTACTTGCCGTGCCGGTACTTTTGTTGCACCTACTGTCATGGAAATTGCCAACCTGGCCGACCTGAAAAAAGAAGTATTCGGCCCGGTACTGCATGTCTTGCGCTACAAGCGCAGCGACTTGCCAGCATTGATAGACCAAATCAATGGCACCGGTTTTGGCCTGACGCTGGGCATCCATACCCGCATCGATGAAACCATCGACTTCATCATCTCCCGCGCCCATGTCGGCAATATCTATGTGAACCGCAATATTGTAGGTGCAGTCGTAGGTGTGCAGCCCTTTGGCGGTGAAGGCAAATCCGGTACCGGCCCCAAAGCTGGTGGCCCGCTGTACCTGAAACGCCTGCAACGCACGCCTGTGACTGGCCTGGGTGGGCATACCGTGTATGAACGCCAGTCACCACCAGCCCTCGAAGCCTTGCTGGTATGGGCACAAAAACAAGGTCATCAAAAAATCGCCGAGCTGGGTGAACACTATGCCCACAACAGCCCTTATAAAGTGACCCAGGTCTTGCCTGGCCCGACAGGCGAACGCAATACACTGTCTTTTGCCCCACGTGGACGTATCTTCTGTGCGGCGACCACGGTCAATTGCCTCGTCAATCAACTGGCCGCAACGCTGGCCACTGGTAACCTGCCAGTGTTGCCTGCACAAACCATGGCTATCCTGCCTGTCGGTTTGCCAGCCGAGGTCAGCAAGCTGCTGATTACTGCTGAAGCAGAAGACTGTGGTGCCCAGCTGGCCCTGGTGGAAGGCGGTTTGCTGTCACATTACAAACTCTTGTTTGCCGGTCTGGATGAAGCCATCGTCTCTGTCGTCGAAACCCATGACCATGCAGAAATACCTTTGTGGCGTTTGATGGCTGAACGTGCGCTGTGTGTGAATACCACGGCTGCGGGTGGCAATGCCAGCTTGATGACACTGGCTAACTAAAACCCATTATCTGTAAGCTGCACCAGAATCAGCTCCTCCGGAAACGGAGGAGCTTTTTTTGTTTTTGTTCGTCCGCAGCTAGCAGGTTTGATGTGCGCATATCCTCATTTCACACCCTTATTTTCTCAGTCTGGCGCGTCACCCCACAGCTTCGTGCCTGCTGTGGATATGCTGGCATTTTTTTGTATGTCATGGATTTCATCAAGGGAAAAAATGCGTTTTCTGCTCATATTATTTCTGTGCAATGCCTTCTTCAACGACAGTTGTTTTGCTGCGGTGATTTCAGGACAAGACGGTAACAATTACCAGCCAGAGTTTTCTCTTTGTAGCGATGCCGGGAGCGATGCACGTTTGAAGGGCAGCATATGTGCACACGTGAATATGCCACTGTCGCATGGCAAGCCAGTCACTGAGCAGCCAGATACGACGATTAGCCTGTTTGTCCGGAAGTTTCCAGCAGCAGGCATAGCAAAAGGCCAGCTATGGCTGATCGCCGGTGGACCTGGAGAATCAGGTGCTTCCCTATATTCTTTTGTTGAGCGCTTCCGGGATAGCTTTCCAGGTTTCGATTTGCTGGTACCCGATCATCGCGGTACTGGTTTTTCCAGCCGCCTGTGTCCGCAGGAAGAAGCGGTGGACAGCCCAGGTGGCTCGACACTGGTGGCTCAGGAATGGCAAAGCTGCTTCAGCTATCTTCAGCAACATCCTGGCTACGCGCGACAGTTCAGCCTGACAAATGCGGCACATGATTTGCGCCAGTTGATCCTGCAAAATCAGGATGGCAAACCTGTTTATGTATATGCGGTATCGTATGGCACACAATTAATACTGCGTGCTCTGCAGATCGCCGAATTGCCACTGGATGGTCTTATCCTTGATTCTCTGGTCCCCTTGCAGACAGCAGGTAAATGGGATCTTAGTCAGCGTTCTTTTGTGCTTGATGATATAGGCCGCAAAGTGCTGGCTGGTCCTGCCGAAACCTCCTATAAAAATCTGCTGGCCAGACTGGCAGCAAATCCTGCCTTGGCAAAAGGTATCCCCGGTGGGGAAGTCAGGCAGTTTTTTGGCAGATTGCTGGATGTACCAGCAGCACGACAGCATTTGCCAGCCCTGATCAGAGAGATGGAACAAGGTACGCAGGCAGGTGAATTGCAAAAGGTGCTGGGCATACTGGGTGAGAAATATGCTGAATTTGGTACTTATCCACAATTGCCTCCATCGATACCTTTGGTGAGCATCACCAGCCAGTCAGAAAACAATTTGCGTCCGGGCTTGACGCATGAGGCTATACAGCAGGAAAACGCCAGCCTATTGTTTACCAGCCCCTTGCCAGGCTTGCTCATCAATACCGGTTTGCCTGCCTATGAGCCAGACCAGTACTTTGGAAAAGTGCCTGCAAGTTTGCCACCCAGCCTGGTACTGCAAGGCACATGGGACCCGAAAACTCATTATGAGGGCGCCGTAGAGCATATCGCCAGCCTGAAAAAAACCGGCAAGCTCACGCTCGTCGCTGTAAATGAAGCCCCGCATTTCATACTGTGGACGGCACCTGGCTGTTTCGCAAAAGCCAGTCGTGCATTTCTTGCAGGCCAGGTGCTCATGAAGGAATGTCAGGAAAAATAAGGTCGGGTTAAAATACTTGCAAGAGCATGGGCAATTCAATTTTATGCTTTACCCCATGCTTGTTTCCCGCTTACTTACTGCCCTTTTTCACACTCATGAGCAAACGCCAGAATCCCAGTATTTCTTCAAGAAAGCAGCCTCAGCAAAGCCGTTCGGCAGAACTGGTGGCCATCATACTGGAAGCTGCATTGCAGGTTTTGCAAAGGGAAGGCGCACAAAAATTTACTACGGCGCGAGTCGCAGAAAGGGCAGGTGTCAGCGTAGGCTCTGTGTATCAGTATTTCCCTAACAAGGCCGCCATCCTGTTCCGCCTGCAGAGCGATGAATGGCGGCAGACAGGCGGAATGTTGCGCGAGATACTGCAGGATGCCCAGCAAGCTCCGCTGGAACGTTTGCGCACCCTTGTGCATGCCTTCATCCGTTCAGAATGTGAAGAAGCGCAAATGCGTAGTGCCCTGACAGATATTGCCCCTTTGTATAGCGATGACCCACAGGCACAGGAGGCATGGCTATACTGGGACCACACCGTCAAGGTATTCATCGCAGAGTTGCTGCCTGCGGCCTCTGCAGCAAGCCGTTCCATCGTGGAAGAACTGCTGTCGACTACGCTCAGCAATGCAGGTGAACATGTCTCGGCAAGTACTTATCCTGCGACCAGGATAGATGATTATGCAAATGCCATGGCGGATATGTTTTGTGCTTATCTGAGCAACCTGAAAAACAGAAGTGAACAGGCTTGATGACCAGCCTGTTCAAGGCTTTATGCAGTTACAGGGGTTTTAACCAGCAAACGCATAGCGACCAGCATGGATAAACCTACAGCCACGCCACCGGCAAGAAATACCATATCCACACCCCAGCGCCCGGCGATGACACCTGCCAGCGGGCTGGCAATGCCCAGCGAGATATCCAGGAAAGCCACGTAAGCCGCCATGGCAACGCTACGACTTTGCGGCGGTGCACGTCTGGCGGCTTCGACGCCAAAACCAGGGAAAGCCAGCGAGTAGCCAAAACCTGTGCAGGCAATGCCGAGATAGGTCATCGTGGCGGTATCCGCCCACCAGATCAGCAGCAGTCCGGCAGCTTCAATGATGACACTGACGAGCGCCACCCTGGCACCACCCAGCTTGTCTGGCAAATGTCCAAAGAAAATGCGCGCAGCGATGAAAGCCAGACCAAAGGAAGTAAATGCCATGGAAGAATTACCCCAGCCCCTGGCGGCAAACAATAAGGCAACGAAAGCCGTAATCACACCAAAACCTATGCTGGCCATTGCCAGGCCCATGCCAGGTACCACAACCATACTCAGTACTTTGTAAAAAGGCATGCGGGTACTGCCCATGGGTGGAATTGCGGTGATAGTCAAAGTGATGAGCAAGGCCAGGAATGGTATGCATATGGTGCTGACTGCAATACCGGCAAAGCCCCATTGCGTATTCAGGGCGACACCTGCTGGTGCACCCAGCGCCATTGCGCCGTAAAGGGCCATGCCCACCCAGGCCATGACCTTGCCCGCATTTTGCGGCCCCACCAGCCCTATGCCCCAGCCCAGTGCCCCTGTGACGACCAGGCTTTCACCTATCGCCAGCAACATGCGTCCACTCAGCAATATCCAGACTGATGTGACTGGTACAGAAACAAAAGGCAGTGAGGCAAGATAAGCCAGGCCTGAGCTTGCGATGATGACCAGGCCAGCCACTACTGCCCGTTTGGCGCCGCGGCTATCCGCAAAATTGCCAGCCCATGCGCGTGAGAGCAGGGCTACAACAAACTGTGCACCGATGACCGTACCAACAACCAGGGTACTCATGCCCAGGTTGTCATGCAGGTAAAGAGGCAGCACTGGCAACTGCATGCCCATGGTCAGGAAACCGATGAAAACCGCCAGTGCAAGTGGCAGCAGCTTGAGAATAACACTAACGCCAGTTCCAGGATTTGCCACATTTGCAGCCTGCAATGACGCTGAAGTTTGAGAAGATAAAGACACAGATGACTCCAGACATAAAAAAATAATTGATGCTGGATATGATAAAAGTCTTCATTGACATCGAATAGTCGCGTAATTCCGGCTCTGCAAGACAGGCCGCAAAGCTATACAGGGCGTGGCTTTGCTAGAATTTCTCTATTATTTTTCTGAGTGTGTACGCAAAATATTCGCGTTTCAACTTGAATCTGCAGATGGTCTGGCGTGCAAAAACCTGCAGACAATAATAAGCTGTGGATAAGTTCTTTTTTATTTTGATTAATGCTCTATAGCCTGAGTTGATTACTCAGGCTTTTTGTTTTGACTGCAGTGCTTCGATAGCATCACATAAAGATTCTGCATAGCCGGTTTTCTTGAATTTCCCGGCAACTTGCGCACAATTGGTTTTTATAGCTTCTGAATCCAGCAATTGTTGCAGTCTGCGCGTCAGTTTGCTGCCAGTCAGGCGCGACATGCGTATGAAATCGCCTGTACCCAATTTTTTAACACGAGCAGCATTATCAAACTGGTCAAACGCCAGTGGCGTTACCAGTTGTGGTGTGCCTGCCCTCAGTGCTTCTGCCGTTGTCCCTATACCACCGTGGTGAATAAGTGCAGATGCGCGCGGCAAAATACTGCGCAGGGGTAAATAACTTTGCCAGAGTATGTCGTCAGGTAAAGCTGTAGTGATCTGCTCACGATGGCTGGTAAGGAAAATTGCCCGCAAACCCAGTTTTTGTACAGCCTGCTGCGCACATAGAAAATAATGACTGGCTTGTATATTTCCTGATCCGGGCGTAAAAACCAGTGGCGCATGGCCTGCAGCAAGAAAGTCTTCCAGCTCTGTGGATAAGTCGGTAACAAGGTTGCTGTCATATAGCTGAAATTCGCCCATGGCCAAAGGAGCTGGCCAGTCTGGCTGGACTGGTGCAAACCAGTCAGGGAAAAAACTGATACTCAAATCTGGTACTGCATACGTATGCGGTGCCAGGCTGCTGATAGTCGATAAATTCCTGGCCTGCCTGGCTTGATTGATGATGGGTACAGCGACTGGATCAATAAAATTCTTGTCTGCATAAGTCCATAGCCACCTGCGCATCCATACCGGCAACCATTGAGGTATGAATAAATCACCCATCACCAGGGGATTATGGACAGTTCGTAAATTCGAGGGTGCGAGATAAGCCGCGACGACAGGAATGTCAGGCCGGAAACTGCGCGCAATATCAGCTGCGGGCAAACCCAGTGGATGGACAACCAGGACGCAATCTTGTTCTGCTGATAATGAAGCGATATAGCCTGGGAGCTCAGTAAGCACTGACTTACTTGATTCAAGCACGATGCCCATGCCCTTGCGTATTTCCCACATATCCGGATGACGCAGCGCCGCATCATAATCAGCCTGGGTTCCAAAAATCTTGTAAGAAATACCAGCTTTTTCTGCATGACTTGCATGAACTGGGGCCAGCATGATGGTTACTTCAAGTCCGCGCAGCTGCATTTCTACTGCCAGACTGAGGAAAGGAAATATATCTCCCAGTGTACCCATGCCAAGAAAAATGAAATGCCTGGCTTTAGTCATGGTGGTTTGTTCTCTTGTAAATACAATATCGTCAAAATTTATCCACATTTGCTGATGCCAATATTCATGATGGCACCAGGTGACGTCGTCAGTTTTTTTTGGGGTCAGGTCGCGCTGCTCTTCACCCCGATTTTTTTGCGGCACATTTGTCAGTATTTTTAATGACAACAGGCATTTTGCTGTCATAAGATCTGCGAACTGGTGGTCTGTAGAAAGCGCTCATGCCATCTTTATCTTACTGACTCAGGGTACAGCTATAAACCTTAACAATAATTGGTTCGAGTTTTTCCAAGCAAAATTCTGATCTGTGGATATCTATGAACTTATCCCGGAAGTTATTCATTATTTTTTGCTGTTCTGCACGGACAGCTAGGTCTTTCATGGCGGTTTTCATCATTTCTTTGATGGACTGGTTCCATTTGGACTTCTCTATTTTTCAGCATTTGCTGATTATTCGTTAATCTCAGTAATTCTTAAACCGAGACTGCGGTTGGTTTTTCGGGATGTGTTGAACCACAGCAAAGCACGGTCACAAACAACAAATTTGACCATGGCTTCATCTGTATTTCCTCTCAGGTTTGTACGAGTTACGGATTCTACGACAGTTTTTTGCTTTTGTTTTTTTGCTTTTTTTGAGCTGTGGATACCTTTAGATTGAATAAGTTTATATATAAATAGTAGTAGTAGTTAACGCAGGTATGCTGCTGTGGATAAGTCGGTAAACATCCACAGGATCAAGAGTTTAGGCAAATGATAAGGCGGTGATAAAAGTCTGTATATCCACAGGATAGATTCTGAACAGTAAACGCTGTAGTAAGTAATTTTTGGGTTACGCACAATAGATACAGTGGATATCAGCAGACTTATCCACAAAGATTTATTTAAAAATGTTGTTTTTCAAGGAAAATTTTTCCAAAAAACCTGTTTTTAGCTTTGCAAACAATTTTTTTGGGGAAAGAAGGGGCCAGGTTTACTTTTAAGACCTGCAGGAAGTTTCTTAAGCTGAATGCAGTCGTCCAAATAAAAAAAACAGCTTGAAAAAAAAGAGTGCAATTTTTTTTAGATATTCCTGGCTGCGTTTTAAATTTTTTTTTCGGGCAGGCTATCTTCAAACTTTTGTATTTCTTTTGAAAACAGCTCTTTCAGGAAAAGTATCAAGGGTTTTCCAAAAGCGGTTTAATTAAATAACTTAGTTTACATATACATAGTAATAGTAGTTAACGTCGCGATTTTTTGTGGATAAGTCTTTATTTGTTCACAGAAACAAGTACTTAGTTCATGTATAGAAGTGCTTATAAGTCCTGTATGAAAAAAGGACGGTTTTGGGATAAAAAATCTTGGGAGACAGCTTTCACTGGTTTTGCACAGTTCATCCTGTGGATATGCATAGGCTTATCCACAGATAAAACAGGGGAAATTGTGTTGTCAGATTTTAAATACCGTCGGCTTTTTTCAGGATTGAAGGCGCAAAAGTAGTGAGCAAACGACCAAATATCGCTGCACTTTGTACCGCAGTTGTGGATAAGTGGCGGTTATAGATGGCGGTGTATTCCAGATGTGGGATGCCTCCACGGGCGCGTTTGAACTGGCTGGCACCTGAGCTGTAGTGCAGTTTCAGCTTCTTGTCTTTGGCTGTTTTGATTAGTAAAGCCATCAAGCGTCTGTATAAACCCAGTTCTTTTGGCAGGCTGGTGTCATACCCTATCAGTGGCGTGGTCAGCCAGCCCTGTTCTGGATGCGTGTAAATACCAAGTACGCCGACCAGCTTACCTTGCCAGCGCAAAGCATGCATTTCCAGAAATTCGGTTTCCAGGCAAAGCTCAAAGAAGGCTGCGCTGAAGTCAGGGTTCAGGTATGAATGCTTATCGATGAAGAGTTGGCGATAAAGCTGTTGCAATACGGCGATGTCATTCATCTGTAGTGTTTCATGGCCAAGCACTTCCACTACAGGATGGTCAAGCAAGCGGGCATCCTGTTTGACATGATTGTGTTTCCAGACGCTGGCCTGTCGTGGGTCGCAGAGGTAAATCATGCGGCTTGGGAATAGCTGCCAGCCTTTGGCAAGCAAGCTTTCAGTCAGTTCAGGGTTGACCTGTGGACAGATGTTTCGCATCATCAACGGGCGCTGTGGATAAGTTTCTAGTAACTTATCGGTGACTTTGCTGATTTCGCTCGCCGTCCAGTCAGAGTACAAATTTGTGGAGACCAGATGATTGGCAATGATTGCGGCCTGATCCAGTTTACTTGCCTTAAACAGGGCGGAGAGGGGACCAAGGATGGCGCAACTGCCCAGCTTGATGGCTTGTGCCTTGGCAGCACTGGCATCGCGCAATATTTCCTGACGCGGATAGCGTAACCAGGTTGAACGCGGGCTGGCAACATAGCTTTCCTGCCATGTGCTGTTATCCAGCAAAGTGACGGGCTGACTTTGTCCTGCGATTTCTATCGCATTGACATCGCAAGTGGCATTATTAAGCCAGTGCTGGCCACCGCGAGAACGGGCAGTCATTAGCCACAGGGCATCTGCCACCACGCGTGGCGGTAATGAAGTATGCAATTTAGAGTTTAAATCTTGGTGTACAGGTGCATGCCGCCATAAATGGCAGAGCGGTCAGTGGCATACAGGGCGCGGTTATGCGCAACATCAGTATGCCAGGTGGCCAGTATCTCTGATGGTAATTTGGCTTCCAGTGGCGACTCGCTGCCACCAGTGCGGAATACTACCTTGGCGCCAGGTGCGGCTGTACGGCTTACTTCTTGCCAGAGCTCGGTCAATTGTTGTCTGTCCATCCAGTCCTGGGCATCGAGGAAGAGATAGGCATCCATGGAAGCCCGTGGCTGGCCCAGCAAAAAGTCTGTCAGGGTTTGATGGTGAGGATGCAGCCTGTCTATATTGCGGCGCAGGGTGTGGAAATGTTCTTGTTGCAGATACATGGGCAAGGCGGCCTGCTTTTTGGTGTCATAACGGCGGCCAAAAGCCTGTTGGGCAAAACAGTTTTCTTCTAGAGGAAAATCACAGGCCAGGTGACGCATTCTCTCTTTGAACAGCAGATGCAGGCCATCTTTGGCATCGTGTTTTAATTCAGCAAATTGTGAAGGCGGTATTCCCAGACTATACAGGGCCAGAGGCTGGCTGGCGATGAGGCGGAACAAGCGGGTTTCAAATACCGGTGCGACATATTGCTCAAATAACTGCGCCTGTTCCTGCAGATTTTTAGCCTGCATGAGTTTGCTCATGTCACCACCCATGAGGCGTACAAAGAAATGCGCGAAGCCGATGAAATTACCCAGTAAGCCATGTTGATAAGCCTGGCTAGTAAAGTAATGGTAGCGTGGTTTGCCGGACAAAGAGCGACTTTCCCAGAAGTTGCTGGCATCGTCTGACAACTGCGTCCGTATATGACGCTTATAGCGCTTCAGGTTATCGGGCTTGTCGGCATTGCCCAGAAATGCCAGCACCGCATCATAGTCGGGCAAATGCCTGATGGCAGTTTGCTTGATGTTCAGCATGGCCGGTGGGCCGCATTCAAATCCACCGCATGGACGGCGGCCGGTTCAGCAGATAAATAAGCCAGTGCATTGCAGCCACCCGAAGAAATGGTCAGGATATTCGAGCCTGGTTTGAGTTGCAGGGCATCCAGATCGGATTTAGGGTCTTCCCAGATCTGGGCGTACACCAGGCGGCTGAACCAGTGGGCGAACAATTTGTCAGCCACGCCCTTGCGGCCAGACGTGGTGGAATTGAAAACGGCGCTGTCTATCAGGGCTTTGCTGGACATGCTGGTCTCCGCTTATGTTTTTAGGATAAGGAAGACTTTAGGATGCAGAGGTGACAGGCTAGTGACAGATTGATGAAGATTATGTGAAAAACAAATAAGAAAGCGACAAAAAAACGTCATAAAAAAAGCATGAACCATGATTCATGCTTTTTCGGGTTTCCGTCAGGGCTGGTTTGACTCAGTTACCGTGCTTTATGGATAAGCGACGACGTCTGGCCTTGATGAACATGAATAACTGATAAGCAAAATACAGGGAAGCCAGCACGGGCATGGAGGCAACCAGTATCCACAAGCCGCCCGCCAGGGGGACTGGCCCTGACCAGATTTGTATACGGACTTCAGGCTTATCGCTTTTTTCAATTGCGGCTTGCCTGGGTGTGTCAATTTGCACACCGGCGTTTTGTTTTGGCAGGTCTTGTGGTGCGACCACAAATACGGCTTGCGAACCCTGGGCCGGAGCAGCGGGCGCGGCAGCATTGCTACTCGCTGCAGCAAAAACAGAGGAAGCTGGCAATGCCGTCAGCATCTGCAAAGCCAGGATCAGGGCATACTTGAGTTTCATTAATGCAATCGGGTGAGATGCCAGGTATCAGCGATGTATCAGGTGAGACCAGCCTGATACCAAGGCAATTATTTTTTTTCAGCTAGCTTTTTCAAATTACTTAAACCAGCTTCAAAATCGGGACCCACCATTTTATCCATAAATGGGGCAAATAGCTTCATCATAAAATTGCCCTCACTGCTGCCCTGCATATTCCAGGTCACTTTCGTGCCATTTGGCTCTGCTTCCAGTGTGAAACTGCCAGTGGATGGTTTGCCCATGCCTTCAAAATGCAATTCATATTCAATCAAGCGGTTTGGGCCTGCATGGGTGAGTTTCATGCCGCCATTGCCTTGTGATTCACTTTTCCATTCCCAGGCGGCATTCGAGCCTGATTCAGGGCCGGAAAACTCCATCTTCATATTCGGATCGCGCTGATTCCAGACTGACCAGTTCTTCCATTCCTTAGGGGTGGCGATCAAGGGGTAAAGTACAGCTGGAGTAGAACGTATCAGGACACTGCGGCTGACTTTATATTCATTGGGGAGTGAATAGGCAATCGCCAGTATCAATGCTATTGCGGTAACCAGTATGCCTGCCGACCATTTGATGATCTTCATTTTTTATTCTCCTGTTTTTTCATATAGCTATTGATCTATCAATGCAGCGGATATCCAGAATGTGGATATCCGCTGCGAATTATCTTACTTTTCCTATGGCGACTTCCCAGTTTTGCATAAGATTATTTGCTTCATCGCGACTCATGACTGGTGTGAACTGCCTGTCCATTTGCCACTGGGCCGCGCATTCTTCCATATTTTTGTACACACCGACACCCAGGCCAGCCAGACAGGCTGCACCCAGGGCCGTGGTTTCCGTCACTTTGGGACGTATCACGGGTATGCCCAGCAAATCAGCCTGGAATTGTAGCAACATATTATTGGCTGCTGCACCGCCATCGACACGTAATTCCTTGATAGGGAAAACTGCATCCCTGACCATGGCTTGCAGCAAGGCTGTACTCTGGAAGGCGATCGACTCCAGCGCAGCGCGGGCGATGTGGGCTACCGTGCTGCCCCGGCTCAGGCCCAGGATGGCACCCTTGGCGGCAGGTACCCAGTAAGGTGCACCGAGACCAGTAAACGAAGGGACAAATACTACTCCGCCAGAATCTGGCACGCTGGCCGCCAGTTGTTCTACATCAGTGGAATGCTGTATGGCTTTCAAACCATCCCTGAGCCACTGCACCACAGCCCCACCAATGAAGACACTACCCTCAAGGGCATACTGGGCACGGCTGTCGGTCTGGCAGGCTGCCGTACTGATCAGGCCATTATGCGAACTTGGACATTGATCACCGGTATGCATGAGCATGAAGCAACCGGTGCCGTAAGTATTTTTTGCCATGCCCGGTGTAAAGCAAGCCTGGCCAAACAAGGCAGCTTGCTGGTCACCGGCGATACCGGAGATGGGGATGGCCGCACCCAGCAGCTTGCTATGTCCAAACTGGTGGCTGGATGGTAAAACCTCAGGCAGCAAAGCCCTGGGGATATCAAACCAGCTCAGTAATTCTTCATCCCATTTGTTATCGTGGATGTTGTACAACATGGTGCGCGAAGCATTGCTGACATCAGTGACATGCAAGCTGCCTTCACTAAGTTGCCAGGCCAGCCAGCTATCGATAGTACCAAAGGCCAGTTCACCAGCCTGGGCGCGACGGCGGGCCTCGGGGATGTTGTCCAGCAGCCACTTGAGTTTGGTAGCAGAAAAATAGGGGTCGAGTATCAGGCCGGTTTTGGCTTGGATGCGCCCGGCATAGCCTTGCTGACGCAATTCATCGCAATAAGTTTCTGTCCGGCGGTCTTGCCAGACGATGGCATGGTAAAGCGGTTGACCTGTTTTTCTGTCCCACAATACTGTGGTTTCACGCTGGTTGGTGATACCGAGGGCAGCAATATCTGTCGCATTCAGTCCCGCCTTGCTCAAGACTTGCTGGCAGGTGGAGAACTGGCTTTGCCAGATTTCCATGGCATCATGTTCCACCCATCCTGGTTGCGGGAATATCTGACGAAACTCTTGCTGGGCTGTGGCGATCAATTCTCCGCGCTCATTAAAGATGATACTGCGCGAACTGGAAGTACCCTGGTCTAGTGCAAGCAGATATGTCATAAAAATTCCTGATGCGTCCGGGAAAAGATGCAGAGTGAAAAACATTCAGCCTGATGCTGACGTCTGGTTACAAAATAAGCCAGCAACGTGCTGGTAATTAAAGTTGAATTTGTTATAGTAGATTATTAATTAATATTGACTACTATGCAAGAAAGGTAACCTGTGCCAGGATTAATCAATTTTTCTTTATCTTTACTGGTACTGCTGTTAATGGCTTTTGGCACCATGCGCAAAAGCCGCAGTTTGATCATCCTGGCTTTTTTTGCCATGGTCGCCGCCAGCCTGCTGAGCTGGTATCAATATATTTTCCCGACGGGCCTGAGTCCCCTGTTTTTTGCAGGGACCCTGGCGACTGTGCTGGCGATTTCGGTTTTCTTTTATGCCATGTATTCCTATGATGCCGCCTGGATGGGGGCACAGGAAAGCAAGGCAAAAAGTCAGCCTTGAGCTGGCAGCTTTCTCTTATTTGACGTCCAGCAATTCAATATCAAAAATTAGATAAGAATTAGGCGGTATCAAACCATTGCCAGCCCCTGATGCACCATAAGCCAGTTCTGGCGGGATGATCAGGGTGCGTTTGCCGCCTACCTTCATGCCAGCCACACCTTGCTCCCAACCCTTGATGACACGACCTGCTCCAATGGTGAATGAAAAAGCTTGCTGACCTACCGAGCTATCAAACTTGGTGCCGCGTTCCTTGTGGGCAAAGGGATCATGCAGCCAGCCCGTATAGTGGACATTGACGGTATTGCCTACATTTGCCAGCTTGCCATTACCAACTTTTTCATCGATTTTAGTGAGCCTGCTGATGACCACACTATCAGGTGCCTGTGCCTGGGCCAGTGGGACGGAGAAGATGCCAGTGAACAAAGCGCTGGCGAGCAGGGCGGTAAGACATTTGTATTTCATTCGGTTTTCCTTATTGGTAAGGCAGATTATTTTTGTTTGGCTGCCGCGAGTTTTTTCTCAAAGGCGACATCCAGTTTGCTGGCTTTTTTTGGAGCCAGCTTTTGCAAGCTATTCACATAAGCGACAAATTCATCCATTTCCATGGCTTCACTGACACTGGCTGGTAATTCATCTGGCTGTTCCAGATTGGCCAGAGTCAGGGAAAAACGGCCATCGGCCAGGCTGACCATGGAATATGCTGCATTGCTACGCTCGCGCAGGCGGTTGACAGCATAGGCGGCCTTGGTTGATCTGGCCATTATTTGATCCCGTATTTGCGCATGATTTTTTCCATAGTGCCGTCGTTATCCAGCTCTTTATTTATTTTGTTGTACAGCTCTATACGCTGCTTATCCATGCGGACATTGCATAACATATTGAGCTCTATGCTTTTCCACTTGATGGCGCGCGCAATCTCGTGGCCAAATCCTTGTTGCTGGGCAATGACCATGCCATGCGATTCTGAAACTATCCAGTAATCCAGCCTGCCGTTGACCAGCAAACGTGGATTATCCTCGTCCTGGTTGGAAAATTCTATCTTGTATCCTTGTTCGTGGAGTTGCAAGCCTGTCGCCGCATTTTTATAGGAGCCTATGGAATAGGGTTTGGCATCTTCAAAATTTTTCAATAGCCGGTTATCCGTTTTGCGGCCATACAAAACCCAATTATCGGTAACTAGTGGCCCCACCCACTTAAAAGAGTTTTCGCGCTCAGGCGTCCTGCGAAAGCCAAACAGACAAGTATTATCATCGTTGAGAGTGGATTGCAGCCCACGAGCCAGCGAGGTACTGCCGATGTTGTAGTTATCTCCGGCACGTTTCAGGATTTCTTGCACCTTCTCCGTCAGTGCCCCCTGAATTTCTCCAGTCTTGATATCCGTATGGGTAAATGGTGCAAATTCCTGGATGAGCAGTTTGATCGTTTCTGCATGGCTGATGGCAGGAACGACGACCAGGCAACAAAGCAAACTGGATTTCATGGAGTTCACGACTCAGGTTTCCGATAGAGATAATTTGTGGAAATATACCGCTGAATTTCCAATTAGGGCAGCTATTTCTGATTGCTGTACAAGCAAAGTGGTGTTTATGACCAGATTGTTTTCAATAAGGCAAAACTGGCGGCGATCATGGCTTCATGTTGGCGTTTCTCCTGGCAGATGAAGCTTAGTTCAGTGGTGATGCTGACTGCATCGGCAATCACCAGGCCATGGGCGTGGGCTTCGCGTATGGCGATGGAGTCCCGTATCAGGCTCAGGCCCACGCCGGACTTGACCAGATCCAGCATGGTCGGTTCCTGGTCCACCAAGGCAACTTTGTTGGGAATGGCATCATGTTCGGCGAAGATTTTGCTTAATAGCCGATGATGGGCAGATTCTGGCGGGGTCCACAGCCACGGCAACTTTGCCAGGCTGGCCCAGCCCTGACCAGCGACCCGGCTTCTCCAGCCATTCGGCGCTACCACACGATAGGTGAATGCTGTCAGCACCAGGCTATGACAGGGGGTTTTGCCATCATCTGGTGGCTGGCCCAGGTAAAACCCCACATCCAGGCTACCCGCACGCACTTGTTGCAAGACCGTACCCGACATGCCCTGCTGCAATTTTGTGGATAACTGTGGATAAGTCTCGACCAGTCGCTTTAAGAATACCCCAAGGCGGGTGAATTCGGGGTCCAGGATCGTCCCTATTGCCAGCTCGCCAGAAACAGTGCTGTGCAAGGCATGCGCGGTTTGGCGGAACTCGCCCATGCTGGCGATGACTTTCTCAGCAAAAGGCAAAAGCCTGGCACCATCGTTGGTGAGACGCATGCCACTGGCACTGCGCGTGAATAAAGTGAGTTGCAAGCTCTCTTGCAGGGACTTGATTTGCAGACTGACTGCGGGTTGTGTCACATGCAGTTGCGCTGCCGCCCGGGTCAGGTTGGCTTCCCTGGCGACAGCGACAAAAGCACGTAGTTGTGTCAAATCCATTATTAGCAATCCTTATATTGCTCTTGATAATAACTCATTGGATTTACAGCGGGTAGTCGATTATTGTGGTGCACATCTTTCCGTATAACGAAACTTATCCACAAGGTTTACTTATGACATCCACAATTGCGCATTATATGAATGGCCAGACCTATGTATCCAGCAGTGGTCGACAGCAAGATGTGTTTAATCCTGCCACTGGCGAAGTGACGGGCAGTGTTGCCCTCGCCAGCATAGAGGAAGTACATGCCGTCATCGCCGCCGCCAAGGCTGCCGCACCGGCCTGGGCAGAAACCGCTCCGCTGAAGCGCGCCCGTGTGATGTTCAAGTTCAAGGAATTACTGGACCAGCATCACAAGGAAATGGCCACCCTGATTACCCGCGAGCACGGCAAGGTATTGTCGGATGCCATGGGTGAAGTCACACGCGGCATAGAAATCGTCGAATTCGCCTGCGGCATGCCGCAACTGTTGAAATCACAATTCTCGGACAATATCGGTGGCGGCATAGACAATTACAACCTGCGCCAACCGCTGGGTGTGACGGCAGGCATCACGCCTTTCAACTTCCCCTTC
>Ga0187843_10000472_pt1 | contig 29083 bp, 24 predicted proteins | sample SpaLakP09_SKY_43_FD_134516 | JGI IMG/M metagenome (GOLD analysis project Ga0187843, IMG submission 134516) | Oligotrophic lake water microbial communities from Sparkling Lake, Wisconsin, USA - SP09_SKY_43 | ecosystem: Environmental > Aquatic > Freshwater > Lake | place: USA: Sparkling Lake... | reverse complement strand
TCATCGGACCTTCGAAGGTGGACATCCGGTAGAAGTACAGCGACACCACCAGGAACTTCAGGATGGGATCGGTACGCAGCGGATGCCAGGCGCCCGACATGGTCATCATGCCGTTGATCATGCCACCCCAGGACGGTGCCAGCAGGATCAGCGAGAACACCATGCCCAGCGACTGGGTCCAGTCAGGCAATGCGGTGTAGTGCAGGTGGTGCGGACCGGCCCACATGTAGGTGAAGATCAGTGCCCAGAAGTGCACGATCGACAGGCGGTAGGAATAGACCGGACGGTTGACTTGCTTGGGGATGAAGTAATACATCATGCCCAGGAAGCCGGCGGTCAGGAAGAAGCCCACCGCGTTGTGGCCGTACCACCACTGGATCATGGCATCCTGCGCGCCGCTGTACATCGAGTACGACTTGGTCAGCGTGGCCGGCATGGTCATGCCGTTGACGATGTGCAGGATGGCCACGGCGATGATGAAGGCACCGTAGAACCAGTTCGCCACATAGATGTGCTTGACCTTGCGCTTGATGAGGGTGCCGAAGAACACCACGGCATAGGCTACCCAGACGACGGCGATCAGGATGGTGATGGGCCATTCCAGCTCGGCGTATTCCTTGCCGCGGGTCAGTCCCAGTGGCAGCGTGATGGCTGCGCCGACGATGACTAGCTGCCAGCCCCAGAAGGTGAAGGCCGCCAGGAAGTCGGAGAACAGCCGCACCTGGCAGGTGCGCTGCACGACGTAATACGAGGTTGCCATCAGCGCGCAGCCGCCGAAGGCAAAGATCACTGCGTTGGTATGCAAGGGACGTAGCCGGCCGAAGCTCAGCCAGGGAATCCCCATGTTCAATTCGGGCCATGCCAGCTGGGCCGCGATGATCACGCCGACCAGCATACCGACTACGCCCCACAGGATGGTCGCCACGGTGAATTGGCGCACAACCGTGTAGTTGTAGCTATTTTCTTTGCTCACGAAACTCTCCCCACTTTGTTGAGTACTGTTCAATGCGAGCTTACGGGGCAAGCCTCCGGGGGGCATTGACGTGTATCAAGTGGAAAGAGAGCGGAAGAAAAATGCTGCAGTTCAAGGGATAATTTGCACGAACAGGCAGGCGCGAAAAGGGCTCAGATGTGATCCTGCAGGTCCGGCTGCGCGGGGATGTCGTCGTCGTGGAGGATGCGCATGGCCGGTCCTTCGAGATCATCGAACTGACCGCCGTCGGAGGCGCGGAAGAACACCCAGATCGCCAGGAAGACCAGCAAGGTGCTCAGCGGAATGAGGAGATAGAGCGCTTCCATCAAGCCCCTCCCGCCAGTGCTGGCAGGGCTGCCGGCGCACTTGCCGGCATCTGTCTTGCCGCGCGTGTGGCACGGCTCAGGCGCAGCGCATTGCCGACCACCAGCAGCGAACTGGCCGACATACCCACCGCCGACATCCACGGGTCAAGCAGGCCGAAAGCCGCTGCCGGAATGGCGAGGAAATTGTAGACACTGGCCCACACCAAGTTCTGGCGCACGATGCGCATGGTCCGGCGGGCCATCTGCGCACACTGCGCGACGGCCGACAGGCGATCGCTCATGATGACGGCATCCGCACTGACCTGGGCCAGAGCGGCACCATTGCCCATGGCAAACGAGACATCGCCTGCGCGCAGCATGGCGGCGTCATTGATGCCATCGCCGACGATGGCCACCACCGCCCCGCCCTGCTGCAATTGGCGCACCACCTCCAGCTTGCGTTGCGGCGTGCAGCCGGCGATCACTTCGTCGATACCGACGGCCGCTGCCACCTCGGCGCAGACCTCGGGCTGGTCACCGCTCAGGAGGATCACCCGCAAACCCTGCGCACGGAAAGCGGCCACGGTATCCACGGCATCCGCACGCAATGCATCGGCCAGGTCGAGGCGCGCCAGCCAACCTTGGCTGTTGCCCAGGTAGACCGAACCGGCCGCTGCCGCAGCGGGCTGGTTCAGTTCGGCAGGCATGGATGGTCCTGCGATCTCGGCCACGAAGTGGCGCGCGCCCAGGCGATGCGGCACGCCATCGATGACACAATGCATGCCCGCGCCCGTGACGGAGCCGAGCTCGGCGACGTCGCAAGTGGCACTGCCGCGACGGTCGGCCTCCTCCACCAGCGCCTTGGCCAGCGGATGCAGACTGCCGCACTCCATGGCGGCGGCGACCGACAGGGCCTGCGCCTGGGGAATGCAGCTCCACAGTGCCGTCATCTGCGGCCGGCCTTGCGTGAGCGTGCCGGTCTTGTCGAAGAGGATGGTATCGGCGCGCTGCAAGGTTTCCAGCACGTTGCCTCGCACGACCAGCGTGCCTTCGCGCAGCAAGCGGTCGGTGGCGGCAGCCAGGGCCGATGGCGTGGCCAGCGACAGTGCGCAGGGGCAGGACACCACCAGCACCGCAATGGCGGTAGCCCAGGCGCGCGTCGGGTCGATCAGATGCCAGGCCATGAAAGTGACCGCCGCCAGCAGCAGCAGGGCCACCACGAAACGCGAGGCCACGATGTCAGCCCACTGCGCCAGTGCCGGCTTGCCCTGTCCGGCCTGCTCGGCCAGACGGGTAATGGCTGCGAGCGTACTTTCGCGCGTGGTGCGCACCACGCGCAGCAGCACCGGCTGGCTCAGGTTGACGGCGCCGCCCGGCGCTTCCTGGCCGGGCTGGAAGGCTTGCGGACGGCTTTCGCCGGACAGCAGCGCCAGGTCCAGTTCGGCCACGCCTTCGAGCAGGCTGGCGTCGGCGGCGATGGTGTCGCCGGGCCGGGCCAGGATCACGTCGCCGGCCTGCAATTGGCTGGCTGCCACCAGCGTCGTCTCGCGTTGCAGCGGATAGCCGCGCAGTACCAGCGCCGACGCCGGGAAAGCCTGTTGCATGCGCTCCAGCGCTGCCGCCGATTTGCGCCGCGCGGCAGTCTCAAGATAGCGGCTGGCCAGCAGCAGGAAAATGAACATGCTCACGCTGTCGAACCAGATCTCACCCTCGCCGCGCCACGTCGCGATGGCGCTGCCAGTGAAGGCCGCAGCAATGCCGATGGCCACCGGCAGGTCCATCCCGGGCGCACGCGCCCGCAGCCCCGCCCAGGCACCGGTGAAGAACGGCAAGGCCGAATAGAACACCGCCGGAATGGTCAGGAACAGACTGGCCCAGCGCATCAGCGCCATCATCTCGGGATCGATGCCTTCATGCGTCATGTAGACCGGGATGGCATACATCATCACCTGCATCATCGACAGCCCCGCGATGAACAACTGGCGGAACAGGCGACGGCCGGCGCGGCGCGCCTGCTCGCCCTGGCGCAGCGGATCGAAGGGATAGGCCGTATAGCCCAGGCCATGCAGGCCGCGCAGGATGGTGGAAGTAGAACAGCGCGCAGGATCGCGGCGGATATGCAGGCGCGCACTGGCCACGTTGAGTTCGGCCATGTCGATACCGGGCAGACGGGCCAGGTATTTCTCGATCAGCCAGACGCAGGCGGCGCAGCGCAAGCCATCGATGGAAAGCACCAGTTCCTGCGCGTGGTCCCCTGCGTCAGAAACTTCACCTTCGGCCGTCTGCCCGGGCAGATCCACCAAGGCCAGCTCGGGTGGCAGCAACTGTTCTGGATCGATGCGGGCAGAGGGAACGGTCCGCCGCAGGTAGAAATCTTCACATCCGCTCTCGACGATGAGCCGGGCCACGCTCTGGCAGCCCACGCAGCACAGGGTCCGGTTGAGCCCACCGATGTCCAGCGTCCAGGACTCCCCCGCTGGCACAGGCTGGCCGCAATGGAAACACAGGTTCGCCGCATCACTCCCGTCGTCGTGCATGCTCATCCTCCGTGCACCGGGCTTACGCAGAACACGTCGATCCAGCCGCGCGCAATGCCCAGGCCGCCAATCTCGGCGGCACGCAGCAAACCCAACAACCCGAAGGCCAAGACGATCACGCCAGCGCTGCGCCGCACCCAAGGGCGCGCAGCCAACTGGCGCAAGCGTGCACCGGACATGCCCGCCACCAACAGCACCGGCAAGGTGCCCGCCCCGAAGGCCAACATGGTCAGCGCCCCTTGCACGGCGCTGCCGGCCATGAGGGCGGTGAGCAATGCACTGTAGACCATCCCGCACGGCAGCCAGCCCCACAGGCTGCCCAGCAGCAGCGCCTTGACCGGCGTATCCACCGGGACCAGCCGCGCTGCATGGGGACGCAGCCGGGACCAAAGACCGCTACCCCATTGCTCCATGCGGGACAGGCCGCTCCACCACTGGGTGAGGTACAGCCCCAGCAGGATCAGGACAAGATTGGTGATGACGTAGGCCACCGTCTGCGCCGGTGCCAGCCAGCCCAGCACATCGGCACCACGCAGCAGGCCGGCGGCGATGCCACCGGCCAGTGCGCCGGCCAGCGCGTAGCTGGACAGGCGACCGAGGTTGTAGCCCAGCACGCGCACCAGATCCTGCCCGAAGGCCTGGACCTGGGCGGAGCCGGCGACATGAAGGGGAATGATGCGATGCGCCGCACGCCCCGGCGCTGCGGCCATGGCCAGCGCCTGGGCGGCGACGGCCGGGGCGCGCGGCGGCGCGGCGGAACTGAGCGCACCGATGATGCCGCCGCACATGCCGATGCAATGGACGCTGCCCATCAGGCCTACCAGGAAGATCGGCAGCAGGTTCATCGACGCGCCCTGCTCACACGGTCTGCGAATAGCGCTGCGGTGTGTCCTTGTTCTGGCTTGCGGCTTTTTCGCGGTCCTGGGTCAGGTAGCGGTCGAACACCATGCAGATGTTGCGAATCAGCAGACGGCCCTTGGGCTCGACGGTGATCCATTCGGGTTCGATATTGATGAGGCCGTCCTCTTCCAGTTGCTTCAGCTTTTCCATCTCCGGCGCGAAGTATTCACGGAAGACGATGGGATAGGCGATCTCCAGCGAATTGATCGACAGCTCGAAGTTGCACATCAGCCGCTGGATGATGAGACGGCGCAGCACGTCATCCATGCCCAGCTGGATGCCGCGGGCGATGGGCAGCGTGGAATTTTCCAGGCGGGCGTAATAACCATCCAGGGTCTTTTCATTCTGGCTGTAGCTGCCGCCCACGGCACTGATGGCCGAGACGCCGCAGGCGACCAGGTCGGTCTCCGAATGGGTGGAGTAGCCCTGGAAGTTGCGATGCAGGCGGCCCTGCTGCTGGGCGATGGCAAGATCGTCAGTGGGCTTGGCGAAGTGATCCATGCCGATGTAGACGTAACCGGCGCCGGTCAGCTGGCGGATGCACAGCGACAGCATGTCCAGCTTGCTGTCGGCGCTGGGCAGGTCTTCTTCCTTGATCTGGCGCTGGGTCTTGAACAGCGCCGGCATGTGCGCATAGTTGTAGACGGCGATGCGGTCCGGGCTGGCGGCGATGACCTTGGCCAGCGTACGCGACATCGACATCACGTTCTGCTTGGGCAGCCCGTAGATCAGGTCGATGCTGACCGAGCGGAAGCCGGCTTCACGCGCGGCAGCGATGATCTGCAGGGTCTGTTCTTCGGATTGCACGCGATTGACTGCCAGCTGGACTTCCGGATCGAAATCCTGCACGCCCAGGCTGATGCGGTTGAACCCCTGCTCGCGCAGCTTGTGGACACGCGCCACCGACACCGTGCGCGGATCGATCTCGATCGAATATTCACCGACGTGATCCGGAGCCAGCGTGAAGCTGTGGCGGATATGGTTCATCAGGTCCGACATCTGCTCGTCGGAGAGATAAGTCGGCGTACCGCCACCGAAGTGCAGCTGCTCGACCTGGTTCATGCCGGAGAAGAGCGAGCCCTGCATGCTGATCTCGCGCTTGAGGTAGCTCAGGTAGAGCGATGCCTTGGCGCGGTTCTTGGTGACGATCTTGTTGCAGGCGCAGTAGTAGCAGATGGTGTCGCAGAACGGAATATGCAGGTACAGCGACAGTGCGCGCCAGGCGCTCATGTTGCGGCGGTCGGAGACGGCATGCAGGTAGTCGGTGACGGCGAAGTCACTCGAAAAGCGATCTGCCGTGGGGTAGGACGTGTAACGCGGGCCACGCTGGTCCATTTTGCGCAGGACGGCCTTGTTCATGCCGGCGAGACTGGCGGATGGATGCAGGATGGACGGATGGGCGACTTGCATGCGATGCTCCTGGCCGGCTGCCACGCCGGACTGACGCGGCGCGCACATGCGCTGGGCCGCGAGCCCACCGGGCGAGCTGGTATTGACTGGAGCTTGCAGAATAGACAGATCACTGCCGGCTCGCATTGATATGCATCAAAGGGGCGGGCAGCGTTGTCCCATCGTCCTGCCCGTCCTTCCCACCTTATTAATAAAACAGCATCAATGCAGGTTCCATCGCCGCATCTTGTGGCGCAAATGCAAGCTCCTGTGCGCCGCACCCGTACTTGGAATTGCTGTTTGGCATCATCGCGCTTTAGCGGGCGAGGCGGCTGCGGGTGGCCCGCCAGCAGAGAATCGACCCGGCGCACACCAGCGCCGCGCCCACCCAGAACGAGGGCGGCAACGGCGCACGCAACAGCAAGGCCGACAAGGCCGAAGAAAAGACCGGGATGAAATACGACGCCCCGGCCAGCACCGTCACATTGCCATGCAGGATGCCCACGTTCCAGGCGGCATAGCCCAACCCCATCGCGGCCGCCGCCAGCACCAGATAGACCAGTGCAGGCACACTGAAGGAAAGTTCAGCCGCATGCCCGCCCAGCAGGACCTTCACCCACAATGCCAATGCCACCAGCATGAAGAAAGGCGTCACCCCGTTCTTGCCCTCGGCGATGCGGGTCGTCACGGTACAGTAGGCGGCCCAGATCAAGGCCCCGATGAAGGCCAGGCCGTAGCTCAGCGGATTGTCCCGGATGTTGGCCAGCATGCCGGAGGGATCCAGCCCCTGGTCGCCCCCGAGCACCCAGCAAATGCCCAGCATGGAAAGAATGAAGCCCGGCACCACCAGCAGCGTCGCGCGTTGATTGCCGAAGAGGATGGCCGCCACCAGCGTGAAGGTCGGCCAGAGGTAATTGACCATGCCCACCTCGATGGCCTGGCGGCCGGTATTGGCGTAGCCGATGGAGAGCGACAGGCACAATTCATAAGCCACGAACAGCACGCTGCCCCACAGCAGATACCTGCGCGGAAAACTTGCCAGCCGGGGGAATCCCACCGATACCAGCAGGATCAGCGAGGCCACCGTATAGATGGCAGCCGCCCCGCCGGTGGCGCCCAGATGCTCGCTCACGCCACGGATCAGGCCGACGATGGCGCTCCACAGCACCACGGCGCTCAATCCGATCAGGGTTGCGTTCTTGCTCTTCATTGCAGCCACCCAACAGCGCAAGAGTGTACCTCAACGGCCCGGCGCATCGAACGGCCGATCTGGCACGCGAACGGGCCGCAGAGCCACCCTGTGCTAAAATCCTGCCCCTTCTGCCTAGCCGCTGCGACTGTCTCCCCTGCGGCTGGACGTGTTCATGGGTTCCCTCGCCCCCATTCATCAAAAAGGTTCATATGACTACTCTCGACCTGCGCCGCCATGCCGCGCTGCTGACCTGGCTTTCGCTGTTCCACCTGCTGGTGATCACCTCCAGCAATTACCTGGTGCAATTGCCGGTCTCCATTTTCGGACTGCATACCACCTGGGGGGCTTTCAGCTTTCCCTTCATCTTCCTGGCCACCGACCTGACGGTACGTTTCTTTGGCGCGCCGCTGGCCCGCCGCATCATCTTTGCGGTGATGCTGCCGGCGCTGTTCATCTCCTACGCGATCTCGGCGCTGTTCTACATGGGGCAGTGGCAGGGTTTTGGCGCGCTGGCGCATTTCAATGTCTTCGTGGCGCGCATCGCAGTGGCCAGCTTCATGGCCTATGTGCTGGGGCAGGTGCTGGACGTGCAGGTGTTCAATCGCCTGCGCGCCTCGCGCCACTGGTGGCTGGCGCCATCGGCATCGATGATCTTCGGCAATGCCAGCGACACCATCGCCTTCTTCTCCATCGCCTTCTGGCGCAGCAGCGATCCCTTCATGGCCACGCACTGGGTCGAGATCGCGCTGGTCGATTACGGTTTCAAGATCGCCATCAGCCTGCTGTTCTTCCTGCCGGCCTACGGGGCGCTGATGTCGTTGGCCAAGAGCTGGTTCGGCCGTGCGCTGGCGGCGGGTCCGGCCTGAGTCCTGCAGCCGATTGCGTCCGGCGGTAAACTGGCGGCTTTGCGTGGTCTTGCCTGACCGCGCGCCCTCCCCCTCCACCCTCCACCTGGACTGCGCATGAACTGGCCCCTGTTTGCCCTCGCCGTTGCCGCCTTTGGCATCGGCACCACTGAATTCGTCATCATGGGCTTGTTGCCCGACGTCGCACGCGATCTGGGCGTGAGCGCGCCGGCAGCCGGCATGCTGGTCTCGGGCTATGCCCTGGGTGTGGCCGCAGGTGCGCCCATCCTCGCCATTCTCACCGCCAAGTGGCCGCGCAAGCAGGCGCTGGTGGGGTTGATGTGCCTGTTCATCCTGGGCAATGTGCTGTGCGCGTTAGCCCCCAATTACGTCTTCCTGATGGTGGCACGCGTGGTCACCGCCTTCTGCCACGCGGCCTTCTTCGGCATCGGCTCGGTGGTGGCGGCCGAACTGGTCTCGCCGCAGAAGCGTGCCCAGGCAGTGGCGCTGATGTTTACCGGGCTGACCGTGGCCAACATCCTCGGCGTACCACTGGGCACCGCCTTCGGCCATGCGGCCGGATGGCGCTCCACCTTCGGCGTGGTCACCGGTATCGGCGTACTGGCGGCCATCATGCTGTGGACCATGCTGCCCAAGAAGATCCCCATGCAGATGGGCAATATCTTCCAGGAGTTCCGCTCCATCATCGATACCCGCGTACAGCTCTCGCTGCTGACCTCGACGCTGGCCTCGATCAGCATGTTCAGCGTGATCACCTACATCGCCTACATCCTGCTGGACGTGACCGGCTTCAGCACCCAGGAAGAAAGCTGGGTGCTGCTGCTCTTCGGCGCCGGCATCACCGTGGGGGGCTTGGCCGGCGGCAAGCTGGCCGACTGGAAACTGATGCCGGTGATGTGCGGGGTGTTCCTGTGCATCGCCATCGTGCTGGGGCTGTTCTCCTTCACCAGCCATTACAAGTGGGCGACGCTGGCGACCATGTTTGCCTGGGGGGCTTTTGCCTTTGCGGTGGTACCGGGCGCACAGATCCGCGTGCTCGATACCGCACGCGGCGCGCCCAACCTGGCCTCGACCCTCAACCAGGGGGCCTTCAACCTGGGCAATGCCACCGGCGCGTGGGTCGGTGGATTGGCCATCTCGGCGGGCCTGCCGCTGACCGACCTGCCGCTGATCGGCTCGTTCTTTGCGCTGCTGGGATTGGCCACGGTGGCCCTGTCGGCCTCGCTGGACAAGCGCGTGCGCGCTCCCGCCTGATCCATTCCCCGCTCCGACAAAAAAGGCGCTTGACCCTCACGGGCAAGCGCCTTTGTTCATCCGGGTGCTGCGATCTTGGCGGTCAAGCCGCCTTCAGATGCGCCGAGGCGATGAAGTTGTCGAAGAAACTTTCACATCGGTCCAATTGCTCCAGGGTCACGAACTCGTTGGGCTTGTGCGCATGGACGATGTCGCCCGGCCCGCAGATCACCGCCGGCATCCCGGCCTGGCCGAACAAGCCGCCTTCGGTGCCAAAGCCGACCTTGCGTGCGCGTTCACTGCCCAGGATACGCATTGCCGAAGTCACCAGCGGATCATCTGGTGCCGTGCTCATGCCGGGATAGGCGGTGAGCGTTTCGAATTCGATGCGCCCTTGCGCGCCTTCGATCTGCATTTGCGGCAGCACTTCCTGTTCTGCATAACGCTTCACTTCCTCGAAGACTTCGGCCGGATCGATGCCCGGCAGGAAGCGGTGCTCGAAGACGAACTCGGCCTTGTCCGGGATGATGTTGGGCGCGTTGCCGCCGTTGGAGAGCGTGGTGACGATGGAGGAATACGGCACATCGAAGTCGTAATCCTGCACTTCTGAATGGCGCACGCGCAAGGCGATCTCGCGGATCTTCAGCTGCATCATGGCCGCATAGTCGATGCTGTTGATCCCCAGGTGCGGACATGAGGAATGGGCCGCATGGCCGTGCACCGAACAGCGATAGGAGCGCTTGCCCTTGTGCGCGATCACGGGCTGCATCATGGTGGGCTCGCCGATGATGACGCCGGTCGGCCTGATGTCGTTCTGCTGCAGGTCGGCCAGCAGTTCGCGCACGCCCAGGCAGCCTACTTCTTCATCATAGGAGAAGGAAAAGTGCAGCGGCGTATGCAAGCGATCCTGCGCGATGAAGGGCAGCCGCGCCAGGCAGACCGCGATGAATCCCTTCATGTCGCAAGCACCGCGACCGAACAATTTGCCATCGGCCACCTGGGCGACGAAGGGGTCGGTGTCCCAGTTCTGGCCCTTGACGGGCACCACATCGGTGTGGCCCGAGAAGACCGTGCCATAGCGGCCGGGGCCGGCATCCCCGAGGGTCGCGAAGAGATTGGCCTTGCGCCGCTCGGCGTCGTAGGTCAGGCGCGTGGTGGCGCCGTGGCGCTCCAGGTAGTCGCGCACCCATTCGATGAGGCCCAGGTTGGATTCACGGCTGATGGTGTTGAAACCGATGAGGGTCTTGAGGATATCCAGCGTCGCCGGGGTCGGTTCCACGGCGGCTGCGTTCAGTGATGCATTCATGATGATGGTTTGCCTGTTCAAATCCGGAACGCCGCGCCAGCCGTCAAGAGGACGACTGGCTTGCGTGTTCCCTCAGAAGTGCAGCAAGCCGCGTGCCACGGCCGGTGCCTGCTGGGATGGCAGCCGGCTGGGCCATTGCGGCTCGGCTGCAGCCGTTGGCTCCAATAGCACCAGTCCCATCGAGCGGGAATGATGTTCAGGAAGGAGCGGGCTGCCCTGCACGAGAAGATCTTAGCTTACACCGCAATGCATGGGCCGGTTGAGGAGATGAAGGATTTTGACGGCCAGGCGCGGGAGCCACCCCGACAGCAATTACCCCTCAATGCCAATTGAAAAGGGATGAACAGTTGCTTAAAACGTCGAAACGTCCCCTATCAGGAAAATCCTGCTATGAGTTTCTACGCATTTTTGTCAGACTGCAGTGGAAGTTTTGTGCCCGGACAAGCGCCCACAGAGGCCAGCAAGGATTCCCGTGGCACAGGAATGGTGATCAGGGTCACTACAAGAGAAGGAAGAGACCATGAAACCGCCGATCATACTGATGATTGAGTCGAACGGCGAAGCGGTGGAGCTGGCGCGCTTTGCGCTGTGGCGCCAGAATTTTCACTGTGTATTGCAGTGGTATGACGAAGCAGACGCAGCCATCGAGCGTCTGCTGCAGCGCCGCCAGGACGGCGAGATGCAGATGCCGGGCATGATCTTCCTGGATCCCGGCATGATGGAGAACAACGGTCTGGATTTCATCCAGGCCATGAAGGCCGGCCGCGATACCCGGTCGGTGCCCATCGTGGTGTTTCCGGACAGTGATTATCCGCCGGAGATGCCGGCACTGATCGAGGCCGGCGCCGTGGAATATCTGCTCAAGCCCGAGACGGCGCAGCAATACATGGAGGTGGTGGTGGATCGTGCGCGGCGCTGGAGCAAGCGGCGGCGCCGGCGTGCTTCCCCGGCATCGGCCGGCAATGCCGATGCGGCAGCGGAGCATAAAAAAGCTGGTGACGAGGATTAGCCATCGCGCACATCCGTGCTTAAAAAAATCGCCGTGATCTTTACAGGTCACGGCGATTTTTTTGCGCGCAGCAGACGTCGGCTGCTGCTTATTTCTTCACACGCGTGCTGATGTGGCCATCGAACTCGCGCTGCGCAGCTTCCAGTTTCTTGAGGGCTTCCTGCCAAGGCTGGTAGTCCGCTTCGGTCAGCCAGGAGCCGCCGGGATTCTGCTTCCACTGTTCGAGCTTGGCGGTCATCTTTTCATATTCTTCCAGCTGGGCGACCAGCAGCGATTCCATCTGCGTCTTCAGTTCTTCGGCGCGGGTGATCCAGGGGTCTTGTTCCTGCTCGGACATGGGCGTCTCTCTGTTGGGGTGAATGAATGTGCGTAAATCCTATCATGATCAATGAACAGGAAAATACAGACTATGACAAAGCGCTGATGTCTTTTCAGCCGCAGGGCGTGCGTCGGGAGATGCCAGGACTGCCTTTATCGACTGGGGCAGTGCGCCAATGATGCCGAGATGGGGGCTCATCTTCAGGGATAGGATTCGCCATCGTCGCCCTGCACTTTCGCTTTCAAGCGGGCTGCGATCTTCTTCATTATCTCTATCGCTGCATCCGAAGGATTTTTCGTTGCGAGCTCGCCCAATCGGGGGTTGTACCAGATCGAGAATGACTCGCCATCCATCGAGACGATGAACGCGTCCCGGGAATTTCGCGCGTCATTCTGGATCGCTGTGTCTTGTTGCACATAGCTTTGCCACTCTGACTCGGTGATTCTCGGACCAGCCACGTCGGCCCAGTGGTTTTTTCTGGTGATATGAAGTTCATAACCGGCGAAGGCGGTACTGGAAGCGATCAGCAGCAGAATGAGTGCAATAAAACGCATGGGCTTACGACCCCGAAAGGACCCCATGGGAGCATACCGCTCGGCGTTCTGGATGACGATCTTGCGCGTGGTCAACGGCTGAACAAGGTCACGCAAAAGTCACGCAGGCCGTTTTTGCAGAGTCACGCAAAAGCAAAAGGCCTCTAACGCTGTAACGTTAGAGGCCTTTATTTGCAAGGCTTTCGCCTTAGTGCATTTGGTTGCGGGGGCGGGATTTGTTATTCAGAAACAGCGTGTGAAGCTAGCATAGCCCTCTGTCCTACTGATTACGAACCCGCGAGGAAATATATAAAAATCAATATATTAGGATATTTTTTTCGCAATCCAGGAAAATCAGCGGCCTGCCGGACCGACTAGGACCTGCCTGGATTTGGATTTCGGAGCGAAATTTTCACTGCTGAAGCGAATGCCTTCACCTGTCCTGATATGCTTTGTGCATGCTTACCAGGTCAGAAACAGACAAGATGGCCTTTAATTAGATCGTTTGCGCGAATAGCGGTCGCGTTGCTAATCATATTGTCGAGCGTTGAAATTCCAAACAAAGGAGGAAAAATGAAAAAGAACAAGTGGCCTCGTAATCTTTACACAGGTGTGGGTGGAGGAATGTATACAGGTGTAGGAGGAGGGATGTACACGGGGGTAGGTGGCGGAGCGTACACTGGCGTTGGCGGCGGCATGTACACGGGCGTCGGAGGTGGGATGTACACCGGCGTCGGAGGAGGCTTATACACGGGGGTGGGTGGCGGTCTTTATACAGGTGTGGGTGGAGGCCTATATACCGGCGTTGGTGGCGGCTTGTATACAGGTGTCGGTGGAGGTCTGTACACCGGCGTGGGCGGCGGCATGTATACCGGCGCCGACGCGAATCCTTATTCGAGTAACATTCCCCCCTGGCCCATATTTCTGAAAATCCTCGACGAACGCGGTTATAAATCGCAAGCCCAGCGCATAAGGTCGCGGCTGCCAGAGCGTTATTGGCCGGAAAACTTTCTCTGAAGTAGACATCCGGGGCGAGAGATGTTCGAGCCAACGGATGATGAGTCAGAAGAGCTTATTGGCCCGATGCCGCAATGTGCGGTGGGAAGCGACGTACTGGTTAGGCATACAGTCCACAAATTCGTGGATTTGCACCACTTTAGGCAAAATATTCCTCAGCAGGGATGAGAGAAGCCTCCCTAGTAATCCCGCATGGAATTTTCAAGTCCGAAATGCTGGGTGAAGCAGAAGTAGCTTCCATTAACCCTCTGCAAACTATCACCGCGCCCTAGGATTTCATATTGGAAATATCGTAGCTGTGCGACAATATGCGAACTTGCTAAATCGGCATGGTATGGCGACAATTTTGATATAGAGAATAATATCCAAACAAGCCTGTTGCGTTCACCTGAAATAATCGATGCCTTTCAAGACGAATATTCGAGACTTTGGAGGTAAGTCGCCATCTCATTTGGTGGATTCTTACCTAATCCTTGTGACCATTGAATTAGCGCTAAAAGATGGAAATTTCGCTAATGGGGTAACAGGTGGTCATGATGTACCTTCGATGCTAACAAACGTTGGACATTCAATCGGCACCCTTACCGCGCAAGTTACCTCTCTGGTGGCATCACTCGGAAACGCGATAAGTAGCGTGACGTGCCAAGATCAATATGGCAAAGCAATACCAGTACCCCGTTCGAGCTACCCATATTTACGCTATTGCAGGTGCAAAGGCGATTGGGGAGGTGCGCAAGAAACAGCGCAGCAAAACCTTGCAGATCTTTATTCTTTGTGCCAGCAGACGCTCTCGTTTTTGAAGCTCCACCAAAAGGCGATTGGAATTACTTTATGACCTCCATTTCGGAAATTATCTCCTCCCTTAAAGAGCTCGCTAATCGACTTTCCGACAAAATTGAGCTTGAGGTTAATGCGGCATTTCTCGCACCCACTTTGAATATCGACGTGGTTGGTTCTGTCTTTGAGACAGTAGCTTTCGAAGCGAGGGAAATACTGCTTTCCCAATGGTTTGAAGAGTATCTACCTGAGCGGAAAATCGACTTTCAAGATGTCGCGTCGCGCGTACCTGTCGTATTTAATCTGATGTCGCCGCAGGAGGCGACTGCTCGTGCTGCATGGACTCAAAATATTCCTCAAGCATCCTGGGTTTCTGAACTCTTGACCCCTTCATTACCAAAATTAAACCCTGACAACCCTGACCTACCCGCGTTTTTGCATTTCTACGGTTACAAAGGTGGTCAGGCGAGATCGACGGTATTAGGATTACTGTCGAAAGCACTCGCAGATGATGGCTATCGAGTCTTGCTAGTTGATGCCGATCTTGAAGCACCGTCGTTAGATATGCTGCTGGGTGCAAGCGCAGATTTAGCCTCGCAGACCATGCTCGGTTTATGCGGTTGGAGTGAAGGGTTACATCCCCTTAAGGGGGTCTACTCTGGCACCGGTGGTGGGCGGGTAGATTTGATACCCGCCCGGCCTCGGGCAGAAAATTTTGATCTCGATTTTGCCTTGCTCGTAGCAACCACTCCGCTTGACTCTCGCATATTCCAAAGAGCGGCTAACGCTTTGAAAGACAGCTTGTCTAAAGCGCCGAAGGAATACGATGTAGTTATGGTCGACCATCGGACGGGCATCGCTGCATCAGTAATACCACTGCTTCACAACTTACCAGGTTCGGCAGTAGTGTTCGCTCGTACAGACATGAACACCGCGAACGTGCCCTCGGAATTGAGGCAAGTCGTACGTGCAATTTTTTCAAACACAGGAGCCACGCCAGGTGCATTTGTAAGTTTCTCCCTGGATGCCAACAAAAATGCCGAGGCGACCGAGGAAGGGGCTGAAGCCCGTTTTCGTGAGCTAATGCTTTCAGAATTGTTGGCCGCTTTAGAAAGTCGTTATCCAAATTTCACCGACTCCACCACAGATCTGTCGTTGAATTGGATCGAGTGGTATCTCGACCGTGCGTTACTCCTACCACATCTTCCCGACGTCGGAAAACTTCAAAGCGATAACGTTAGATCACTAACTTTACTCAGGGAGGCTCTACAGTTACCACTAACGCGTCGTGTCGATTCATCAACTCTCCCCTTGGCTTCAACCAAGTCGTCGCTAACGCTCACCTCATCACTTTCTGGGGCAAAGGATTTTGGACAATTCATCCACATCCCTGACCTGGATAAGCTATTTATGCCGGGGAATCCTTTTACTTATATTCTGGGACGCAAAGGTACTGGAAAAACTCGATTGCTGCGAGAAATAAGAAGCAGAAATCTTGGCGATCCTCTCCTGGTTGCGAACGATGAAACCGATACTTTGGCTCTGCGAAGTCAATCAGTTGAGGCAGGGGCGTGGATTGAGAAGTGCGAGAATAACGCGGCTACGTTTTGGTGGTCTCTATTAAGAATAGCACTGACTAGGCCAAGTAAAACAGAGTCTTTGGACAAGATTATTGCAGAGCATATCGAGAAAAATTCCGACCCCGTAGCTCTCGCTAATCGGATCGAAATCAAAAAACTGATCATCTCGCAAAAAGAACCTCGCACTTTCTTAGTTGATGGCCTGGAAACTCTCGTTCCTGCAGCAAGGATAAAGGAATTTGTTTCGGCTCTGATGGAGCTAATGGTTACCATGCAGAATGATGTGCAGCTCTCGACCATGCTGGTCATTCGGGCGTTCATACGTGAAGACCTAGTATCAGATTCTGTGCAAAATATTGAGCAGCAAACCGAAGGCAGAAGCCTGAGGTTGAAATGGAGTGCTGCGGCAATTCTGAATTTCGCGCTTTCACGTCTGCCAGCACTTCCCTGGATTTCAAATCAATTTAAGGATGTCTGTGATGAAATTAATCTCGTGGCAGATAAAGTCGCGAGAAGCGCCCTTTCAGAACTTGAATGCATCGCGATGATGCTTAAAATTTTCCCTGAACGAGTGCGGAGAAATAATCTTTCGACCGCGACTTTTTTACGTCTATATTTTTCAGACGTTGGCGGAGACGATACTGCAAAAGGCACCTTTTATCCGAGGCTATATCTATCGTTTCTCCAAAAACTTGATGCTTTGGCGGGCACCAGCTCGAAGGCTCTGGACGATCAAGGTCGTTTAGACTCCTCTCTGTTGAATAGAGCTTATGACGAGGCTTCGAACGAGTTCATCAACGAAACCAAACAGGAGTTGACCCACCTTTTAGCACTTGTGTACGAAAGCGATGCAGCGCCAGAAGATACGTCGGATGCAGCGAAAGTGACTAAATTTATCGCAGAGTTTTCTGGGCTCAGCACCCCGTTCTTACTAGAAGATGTTATTTCGAAACTTCACGCAAAAACTCGGTTCACTGAAAAATCGATTCGTGAATCGCTGCATCGAATGAAGTCAATCCGTATGTTTGAGGATCGGCCGGGCTATGGCGGCTGGTGGCGTGTTGGCCAACTGTACAAAATGGGATTGGCTATGAAATACGCGCGAAGTTAACTTCTTCCAGACCTCTGCTTCTGCAGAGGTTTTTTTTCGGAGTAAGTAAAGTGTGCGTCAAAATGCGTCAGATTTGGTTCCGGTCTAAAGGGAAGCTGTACCAAGCCAGGCGGGCTTTAGCGCTTGACGCAAATTTGAGTCAAAACCGCCCTATGTAACGGGCAGGCGCGGGGTGGGGGCAACCGCGCGCGCAGCGCCGGGAAAGTGATTTATACTGTACACATATACAGTATTATTTAAAAATCACCATTCCTAGCTGTCAATAAGTCACGCCTCACCTATCCCGCGCCGATCCCGCCAAGGAGCCCCGTCAGGCCCGTGCCGGCCATTCAGTTCGCCGGCGGGCCGCTGGCCCTGTACATCACGCACAAGCTGCACGCCGGCTTCACCAGCCCCGCCGCCGACTACACCGCCGATCCGCTGGACCTGAATCAATACCTGGTGGATCGCGTCGCCTGCACCTTCCTCTTCGATGTGGACGATTGAAAGCCAGTTCGCGGAAGTTATGCTTATATCTCGAGGCTAATGCCCAAAAAAAAGCCCTCGGTCTTGATAGACCGAGGGCGTAATCCAATTCTAGGGAAATTGGAGGAGACACGATCAATATATTGCGCCGCAGCAGGAAAAGCAAGTCCACTAAAGAGTGAAATTGAAGCGCCACCGCTGGTCGTTATTGCGCTTTGAAATAATGAAGGCAGGGGCATTGGACTCAACAGCCGGTAGTTCTATTACCGCTGCTTCAGCTTATTCTGAAGCGCAGATAACGGACAAATTCTGCCCCGTCTCCACATCTACTTAAGTTAAATGCGTCCAATTATGCGGGAAATGGGAAGACCAGAAAGGAAAACGCCATTCGCAATGAATGGCGCTTCCTGTTGTATCACCCGACCGAAAGGTGATCGGATTTGTCGTTGTAAAAAGCGCCCTCATCGGCTCTGCATTAGGTGCCGTCAGGGGGCAGCACCATGCGCAGCGTTGCTGCCAGTTCAGGCGGTGAAAACTATGCGTCGTAACTACTAGCGAGCACCAAATCTGTAAATGGATAGTTCTATTTCGTTTTGGCTATTAGAACTGTTCCCACTCGCTGTTATTAGTGCTGTCGTGATTTGACGAGGCAGCGATACTGGGAGCTGTCTTAGGCTGGGCCAAGGGCCTGCTTCGAGTGGCAGAGACAGTCAGGCGAGGCGGTGTAATATCGCGTTCCATTTTGTGTACCTGGCTAGCTTGCACCACTGGTGCAGGAGAGTAGCTGGCGTCGAGCCGGAACACGCCTACTGATTGGCTCAGTCGCCCAGCCTGTTCCTGCAACGCCTTGGCGGCCGCAGCAGCTTGTTCGACCAAGGCTGCGTTTTGCTGGGTGTTTTCATCCATCTGCACCACAGCGTTGTTGATCTGCTCGATGCCCTGACTCTGTTCGGCGCTGGCGGCAGTGATTTCGGCCACAACGTCGGACACGCGCTTGACGCTGACCATTACTTCGCTCATGGTCTGGCCGGCTTCGCCGACCAACTGGGTACCGGTATCAACTTTGGACACTGAATCGTCGATCAACGTCTTGATTTCGCGGGCAGCGGCGGTACTGCGTTGGGCCAGCGTGCGGACTTCAGATGCCACCACGGCGAAGCCGCGTCCCTGTTCTCCGGCTCGGGCGGCTTCCACGGCAGCATTCAGGGCCAGGATATTAGTCTGGAAGGCGATGCCGTCGATGACCGCGATGATATCCACGATCTTGCGCGAGGAATTGTTGATATCCCCCATGGTATCGACTACTTTTCCCACCACATCCCCACCGCTCTGAGCAATCTCCGAAGCCTTGATCGCAAGTTGTTTAGCCTGGCGAGCGTTGTCCGAATTTTGCTTTACAGTAGAAGTCAACTCTTCCATGGCGGACGCTGTTTCTTCAAGCGCGCCTGCCTGCTGTTCGGTACGGGAGGAAAGGTCCATGTTGCCAGTGGCGATCTCGGCCGAAGCGGTGCTGATGGTATCGGTGCTAGTACGTACCTCGTGAACAATCTTGAGTAGGTTATCGTTCATTTGCTTGAGTGCGTCCATCAGCTGACCGGTTTCGTCGCGTCCGGCGTTATTCGGAATGGTGGCTGTCAGGTCGCCTTCTGCTACTTGGCGAGCGATCTTAACGGCATTGCTCAACGGCCGTGCCACTAGTCGGGCAACCCACCAGGATAGGAGCATTGCCAGTACTACACAGGTTACGATCATCGCGGCGATGGTAATGCGGGCTTGTGTATAAATCACGTCGGCCGACTTATTTGAAATCTCTGCGCCCTTCCGGTTCACTTCTTGCAATTTGGTCAACTGTGCAACCGTTTTGCGAAAAATGGGGGTGAGTTGCGACTTGACCACTTCTGTCGCTGCATCGCGGTTGTCCTGTGCGATCAGCGCAAGCACGCGTTCATGTGCGGCCTTGTAGTCGGACAGGTTGCGAACGATCTCTGGATAAAGCTCCTTTTCGCGAGGCTCGCTGATCAGCGTGGCGTAAAGTTCGGTTCGCTTTTGCAGGGAGGCCACGTGTTCTGCTGCACGACTGGCCAGATCGGCTCGTCCCCGCGGGTCTTCTGTCATCACCAGTTCGAGGTCATTGGTACGAGCACGCGCCATGGACAGGCTCATCTAGCCTAGTGTATCGATGCTCGGCAGCCAATTAGTTGCCAGATCCGTGGATGCCTTGTTCACCTCAGCCAGCTGGAAAATGGAAAATCCACCTAAACCCACAATGAATATCAGCACTACCAGAAAGGCGGCGTTGAGCTTATTGGCAATCTTCAGATCGTAGAACCATTTCATGATGACTCCTGATAAGCGCGCGATATTGGGATTTGTGGCTGCGCGATGAAATCATCGTATCGATTTAATTAAATAAGTCAAATAAATCTTTAAATTTAATTTATTTGATCATTTTTTCAATTTCTCCCGGGGCACTTGCTTTCACGCTTTATCGGATGCTTCTCTTTGCCTTCATGTGTGCCAGCATGGCGCTCAAAGGGATTGCGCGCACTCGTCTGCTATCGGGGTAACCGTGTAATATCGGAAGCAGAAGAATTGCGCAGGTTACTGAAATACGCAACTGGCGCAGGTGTGCACATGGTGGGGCGTTTGAAACGCAATCGGGGGGTGCACTTATTTGCAACTAGGTGGGGCGTTTGAATTGCAACTGTCTGGAGCTTTTGAAAAGCAATTGAGCGGTGCAACTAACGCCAATATTCAGCCTGGTTCCGCGTCAGTACTCCTACGGTGGCAGGTCTCGCCTGGAAGAGATCAGCAAGCGCGGGGACACGTACTTGCGAACGATGTTAATTCATGGCGCCCGGGTCGTCTTGCGCTAGACATTTCCCGAAACACTGTTCGTCGCTATACCCGGTCCGATGCGATCGAACCGTCCTATTCCACCAGGCAATCACCGAGCACGCTCGATGAATTCGCGCCTATACTTTCCGCCTGGCTGAGCGCTGAGGCAGTCAAATGACGGAAGCAAGGGAGAACCCTGAGCCAGATGTTCCTGGACTTGAAAGAACTGGGATATTAGGGAGCGTATGACCGCGTAGCTGCCTTTGGAAGACAGTGGAAAGTGGGTCAGATGGGGAGGGTCATTTCTGTAAGCAAATCAACAGGTCTGCGAAGGAAAGTTCAAAATCTGAATATACTGACAAAACCTTTTCCACCAAAAATCATATTTTTGATTAAATGTCTCATATTCGTTATATTTGATTGCAATGACTATGTAAAACCGGTAAATTCACTGCTGAGAACAGGCATCCCAGGTCTGCGTGCGTACTCATGCACTACCGCCAGCCGCTTCAAGGAATGCCGCACGATAGCTTGCAGAGCGGGGGATCCTGAACATGAACATAGTCCTGGTAGACGACCAGATCATGATGCGCGCCGGGCTGCGCTGCCTGATTGAAAAACTGGAAGGGCAGCAAGTGATCGGCGAAGTGGAAGCCGGACCGGTGGCCCTGCATGTGATCCAGAGCGTGGCGCCAGACGCGGTCATCCTCGATCTCTCCACCGACACCCGCAAGGGCCTGGCCCTGCTGGCCGACATCTGCAGCAAATGCCCTGCCAGCCGAGTGGTCATCGTCGGCAACCAGCCCGATGCCGAGCTGCTGGCCGAGGTAATGCGCATGGGCGTGGCCGCCTACCTGCTCAAGCAATCCAATCCCGCCGAACTCGATATCGCCTTGCAGGCCGTGGCCCGCAACGAGTGCTACCTGACCCCGGCCGTGGCCAAGTCCATGATCAGCCACTGCCTCTACACGGGGCCCGCCCGGCAGGCCCAGGCTGATCCGCTCACGCCGCGCCAGCACCAGATCCTGGCCATGATTGCCCATCGCAAGACCACCAAGGAAATCGCCTACGAACTGGACCTGAGCGAAAAGACCATCGCCGCCCACCGCGCCCAGATCATGGACCGCATCGGCGTGCGCGACGTGGTCGGGCTGGTCTTGTGGGCCGTCAAGAACAACCTGGTGGAACGGCAGACCTGAGCCCTCCTCCAGCAGCAGCTGCAGCCGTTTTCCCTGATCTCTTCGCGCAACTTCCCGCGCCCTGTCTGTCCCCGCTCCTGCCACCCGGCACGCCAGTGCGGCGACTTTCCACCCCATCCTTTGTACGCAACAGCGCCCGCTGACCGCGGCACGCTTGCTCTCACGCTTGCCTTGCGCAAAGCACGGTTCTGCGCGCATGGCCAAGGCGTCAACACGGCCCTAGGCAAGCGCAACCGGACTGCTCGGTTTTCCTAGGACATTTCCTATGTATCTCCTAGGACCAGAACCGATTCCGCCCGGCAATGTTGCCGCTTACCATTTTTCCTGCAAGACCGTCCGTTTGAGCACAACTTTTTTCCAGGAGGCGCACATGGCGCTCGTCAAGACTATCCAGAACTCCAACTATGAGAGCGCAACCGACCAGCGTGCGGCCGCCTCGACGTCGCGCCAGGCCGATGCCCTGCGCAAGAAGGCCCGCACCCTGGCCAAGCAGCAGCAGGCTGCCGAGCGCATCGCCGCCGCCACCGCCGAACTCAGCGCCGGCATCTCGGAGGCCTCGGCTGCCACCGAAGAACTGAAAAGCGCCTCCGACCAGATCGCGCGCGGCGCCGAGCAGGCCTCCAGCGCAGCCCAAGAGTCGCTGGCCGCCTTCCGCCAGGTCGAGCAGGCCATCGGCCGCCAGTTGCAGAATGCCGATCAAAGCCAGGCCCGCATGCTGGCCGTGCAGAACCAGGTCACCCGCACCAGCGGCGATATCGCCACCCTGGTCACCAACGTGGGCATCGCCGCCCAGCGCCAGTCCAGCTCGGTGACCATGGTGGCCGAACTGGAAAAGCAGGCAGCCAACATCGGCGACATCGTCAAGGCCGTGGCCCGCATCGCCGACCAGACCAACCTGCTGGCCCTGAACGCGGCCATCGAAGCGGCCCGCGCCGGGCAGCATGGCAAGGGATTTGCGGTCGTGGCCGATGAAGTGCGCACCCTGGCCGAGACCTCGGAAAAAAGCGCCAAGCAGATACAGGAACTGGTCGGCCAGATCCAGCGCGAGGTCAAGGCCGTGGTAGAAGGCATTGGCGCGGCCGCCACTACCGTCCTGGGCGAGGTCGAAAGCGGCAAAATGATCAGCGCACAGCTCGACAACATCCGCCGCGATGCCCAGGTCATCGTCGCCGGCGTGCAGGAAATCGCCGTAGGTGCCCAGCAGTCGGTCGCTGCGACCAGGCAGGCGCTCGATGGCGCCCAAGAAATCGCCGCCGCCGCTGAAGAACAATCGGCCGCTGCCGTCGAATCCGCCAAGACGGTGGCCGAGCAAGGCCAGGCATTGTCGGAAGCAGAGACTACCTCGCAAGCACTCTCGGAACTGTCCGAAGACCTCAAGAACTCCACCGATGTGGCCAAGAGCGCCGAGGAAGTCGCCGCCAGTGCTGAAGAACTCTCGGCGGCCGTACAGGAAATCAGCCGCGCCAGCGCCCAGATCATGTCGGCCATCGAACAGATCCGCAAAGGCACGCAGGTGCAATCGGTGGCCACCGAAGAATCGGCCACCGCTATCGAACAGATCTCGCGCGGCCTGCAGGTCGCGCAGGCGCGCGCCGGGACCAGCGGCGAACGTGCCGGCGCGATCCGGGCGCTGCTGGGCGAGAACAAGAAGGCCGTCGATTCGCTCATCGCCGGTATCGCCAATTCGGTCGACGCCTCGCGCGCCTCGATCCGCCAGATCAAGGACCTGGCCCTGGTCTCCCGCCGTATCGACAAGATCGTCGATGCCATCACCACCGTCTCCATCCAGACCAACATGCTGGCCGTGAACGGCTCCATCGAAGCGGCCCGCGCCGGCGAGTTCGGCAAGGGCTTCGTGGTGGTCGCGACCGACATCCGCAACCTGGCCCACGATTCGGCCGGCAATGCCGACAACATCAAGGACCTGGTCAAGGCGGTGCAGGACCAGATCGCCGTGGTCGAGCGCGATCTGGAAGAAATTGCCGACGCCGCCATCGGCGAAGCCGAAAAAGCCAAGGCCATCACCACTGCGCTGATCGCCATCGAGAATGACGTCAATGCAGTGGAACAAGGCGCCCAGGAAATCCTATCGGCCGCCAGTGAAGTCTCGGCCGCCATCGTGCAGGTCCGTGCCGGCACCGAGCAGATCGCCGCCGCCGCGCAGGAAGCCGATCGTGCTGCTACGGAAGCCTCCGCCGCCGCGCGCCAGCAATCCCAAGGCGCCGAGCAACTGGCGGCCGCCGTCGAAGAAGTGGCCTCGCTGGCCGACGAGCTGCAAAGCACCTGATTGGCCCAGCCACTGAACCCATGGAGCCGAGAAAGGCGCACACAACATGAACGACGCAACTCTCATTGAGCCGGACCTGGCGCCGCCACAGGCCAGCCTGAGCGAACCCGCCGGGGCGGCCCCGATTGCCAGCGAAGACCACCTCGCCGATGGCATGGCCCCGCCCGTTGCCAGCGACAGCGAGATCCGCCAGTTCGTCACCTTCACGGTAGGCGACGAGGTCTTTGGCGTGGACATGGCGCCGGTACAGGAAATCATCCGCGTGCCGGAAGTGGTGCACGTGCCGCTGGCCCCGCAGGCGCTCCTGGGCTTGGCCAACCTGCGCGGCAAGGTGCTGCCCATCGTCAGCCTGAGCCGCATCTTCGGGCTGCCGGACCGGCCGGCCGACGATGCCAGCCGTGCCGTGGTGATCGACCTGGGCCAGCCGCTGGGTTTCGTGGTGGATCACGTGGCCAGCGTGGTCGGCGTGGACCTGCGCCAGATCGAAGACGTGGCCTGCATCGCCTCCTCGGTGCGCACCGAGTTGCTGTCCGGCCTGATCAAGGACGTCGGCGGCCACCCCATGATCATGGTGCTGGATTTTGTCCGGCTAGTCGCGGCCGAATTTGCCGAAGCTGCCGCCGGCACGCGCGCCGGACAAGCCGCCATGGATGGAGGCACCACCGAAGACGCGCAGGCCCAGGGTGGCGATGAACTGCAACTAGTCAGTTTCATGGTGGCCGGCCAGGAATATGCGGTGGCCATCGAAGACGTGCAGGAAATCGTGCAGATGCCGCAGACCATCGTGCAGGTACCGCATGCGGAGCCGCACGTGCTGGGCATCATGACCCTGCGCAACCGGCTCTTGCCGCTGGTATCGCTGCGCCACATGTTCGGCTTGCCGCCGCGCCAGCAGGACCACAGCAGCCGCATCGCCGTGGTCGCCCCGGCGGCCGGGGAATCGGCAGGTGCCGTGGGAGTGGTCATCGATACCGTCAACGAAGTGCTGCGGGTGGCGCTGAACACCGTGGAAGCGGTTCCCACGCTGCTGGCGCGTGACCAGGGGATGGCTGACATCGCCCGCATCTGCCGGCTGGGCAACGGAAAGAGGCTGGTGTCGGTGATCGATGCTGTGAGCCTGCTGCGTCAGCCGGCCATCGAAACCCTGCTGGAGGATAACGAGATGAACCAGGACAAGCAGCCCGAGACCCGCAGCGACGATGAGGAGCAGGTCGTGGTGTTCCGCTTCGGCGACGAGGAATTCGGCGTACCCATCGACAGCGTGCAGGAGATCGTGCGCGTGCCGGAGCAACTCACTCACGTGCCGCGCGCCCCGGCGTTCGTGGAAGGCGTCATCAATCTGCGCGGCGCCGTGCTGCCGGTGATCGACCTGCGCATGCGGCTGGGCCTGCCGCGGGTGGAGCGCAGTGATCGCCAGCGCATCATGGTGTTCCTGATCGACCAGGTGTGCACCGGCTTCATAGTCGATTCGGTGGCCGAGGTCCTCAAAATTGAACGCCGCGCCATCGGGCCCGCGCCTTCGCTGTCGAGCCAGCAGGTGCGCCTGCTCTCGCGCATGGCCAACATCGAGAAACAGAAACGCATGATCCAGCTGGTGGAACCCCGCTACCTGGTGGAAGGCGAAGAGCTGGCCCAGCTGGTCGGCATGGGACAAACCGCGTAAGCCTACGCACGAGAAAGGACAGGAGAGAGAAGGATGAAGCTGCTCATCGTCGACGATTCAGCCCTCATGCGCAAGCAACTGGGCGAGCTCTTCGAGCACGCCGGTGGCTTTGCGGTGGCCTTTGGCCGCAATGGCCGCGAAGCCATCAGCATGAACCTTGAATTCGAGCCCGAGGTGGTCACCCTCGACATCAACATGCCCGAACTCGATGGTCTCTCGGCGCTGGCGGAGATGATGCTGCAACGTCCGGTGCCGGTGATCATGCTCTCCTCCCTGACCGCCCAAGGTGCGCTGGCGACCTTCGAGGCCCTGGCCCTGGGGGCGGTGGATTACGTGGCCAAGCCGGGTGGCACCATCAGCCTGGGCATCGATGCGCTGCGCACCGAACTGGTGGCCAAAGTGCGGGGCGCTGCCAAGGCCAAGGTGCGCGGACCGGACACAGCGCCGCCGGCCACGTCGCCGCGCACCGCAGCCCGCACCCGCACCATTGCACGGCAGGCCGATCCTGTCGGATCAGCGGCGGGGGCACCAGCCCCCTCCACGCTGCTGGATGCCCGCCAGCCGGGGGTAGTGGTCATTGGTGTGTCCACCGGCGGCCCGCGTACGCTGGAGCGCATCCTGCCGCAATTGCCGGCGCACTTCCCCTGGCCGGTGGTGGTAGCGCAGCACATGCCGACCAGTTTTACCGCACCCTTCGCCGAACGCCTGGGCCGGCTGTGTGCCCTGCGTGTGGTCGAGGCGGCGCAACCCATGCCGCTGGAAGCGGGCACGGTCTATATCTGCAAGGGCGGTGCCGACAGCATCTTCACCACGCGCAACGGCCGTCCCACGCTGGTCAGCCGCCCGCCGGACGCAACCCAGCTGTGGCATCCCTCGGTCACGCTGCTGGGCGCCAGCGCGCTACAGCTGTATCCGCCCCAGGCCATCGTGGGCGTCATGCTCACCGGCATGGGCAGCGATGGAGCCGAGGCTTACACCGAAATCCGGCAAGCCGGCGGACGCACCATCGCCGAAAGCGAACAATCCGCCGTGGTCTTCGGCATGCCGGCCGAACTGATCCGCCGTGGCGGCGCCAGCAGCGTACTGCCGGCCGACCAGATTGCAGGCCAGCTGATCCAGTGGCTGTGTCCCCTCACCTGATACGAATCACACCGATACGGAACTCATCATGCCCTTGAACAAGTCCACAGGAATGCCCAGCGCCAGTATTCCGGAAGTGGCCCGCGCCACGGTCCTGGCCGGTCTGCAGGCGGCCGACCCGGCGCTGCGCCGCAGTGCGGCCCAGACCCTGGCCGGACAGCCGGAGGCGGTACCGGTCATCCTCGATGCGCTGGAACGGGAATCGAGCCTGGCCGTGCGCACCGCCCTGCTCGATTCGCTGGCAGCCACGCCCGGCGACGAGGCCGTGCAAGCCCTGGCCGGCTGCCTGCGTAGCGAAGACGCCTGGCTGCGCAACGCCGCCATCGACCTGTTGCGCGGCATGCCCGAGCAGGTGGCCCCGGTGATCGCCCACATGCTGATCGATCCGGAAACCGATATCCGCATCCTGGCCGTGGGCATCCTCGACACGCTGCGCCATGCGCGGGTGGAAGACTGGCTGCTGCAACTGATCGATGCCGAGACCGATGTCAATGTCTGCGGCGCTGCGCTGGAAGTACTGACCACCATCGGCACGTCGGCGGCCATCGGTCAGGTGACCACGCTCATGCGCCGCTTTGCCGACGAGCCCTACATCACGTTTGCCGGGCGCCTGCTGCTGAATCGGCTTGGACGGAGCGCGTAATGAACGTTTCTGCAGAAGCCCCCACCAGCAACATCAGCGCCGAAGACTTCGAGCGCTTCCGTGAATATTTTTACCGACGCAGCGGCATCCACTTCGAATCGACCAAACGCTACTTCGTCGACAAGCGCCTCATCGACCGCATCCAGGCGGCAGGCTGTGCCGACTTTCGCGAGTACTTCTCGCTGCTGCGCTTCGAGACCTCGGGCCGCGAATGGCAGAGGCTGGTCAACGAGATGACGGTCAACGAGACCTACTTCATGCGCGAGCACTACCAGTTCGACTGCATGGTGCAGTCGATGCTGCCCGAGCTGGTGGCGCGCAAGCCGCGCGGCGAACCGATGCGCATCTGGATCATGCCGTCGTCTTCCGGCGAGGAAGCCTACACGGTCGCCATGTACCTGCTGGAACGCTGGCCGGAACTGGCACGCTGGGATGTGGAGATCGTCTCCTCGGACATCGACACCCGCATCCTGGCCCAGGCCGAGGCTGGCCTCTATTCCCCGCGTGCCGTGCACCAGTTGCCGGCCGCCTGGCTGCAGAAGTATTTCACCCGCGAGGGAGAAAACTGGCGCATCAACCGCAGCCTGCGCGAGGTCGTGGCCTTCACCCGCGTGAACCTGAACGAACGAGCCGAAGTGGCGGCCTACCGCAACTACGATCTGGTGTTCTGCCGCAACCTGCTGATCTACTTCGACGACACCTCGCGCCGCCGTGCCGCTGAAGCCTTCTATGACGTATTACGCCCGGGCGGTTTCATCTGCCTGGGCCACTCGGAGTCGATGAGCCGCATCTCATCGCTGTTTGCGATCCGCAAGTTTGCACAAGCGATCGTCTACCAGAAGCCATTGGAGCAAGCATGAAACATATCCTCATCGTGGACGATGCTGCCACCGTCCGTCTGTATGAACGGGCCATCTTCGAGGACGCCGGCTATACCGTGCGCGAAGCCAGCAACGGACTGGAGGCGATGGAGACGGCGCTGGCCGCCTGTGCCGAAGGCCAGCAGCCCTTCGACCTGTACGTGGTCGACGTCAACATGCCGCAAATGGATGGCTACTCCTTCCTGCGCGCCCTGCGCCAGCATGACATCCCCCAGGCACCGGCCATCATGGTCAGCACCGAAGCCCAGGAATGCGATCGCCGCAAGGCCTTCGAGGCCGGTGCCAATCTCTACATCGTCAAGCCGGCGCGCCCCGTGCCGCTGCTGCGCAACGTGAAACTGATGCTGGGAGAAACGCAATGACGACCGCCTTCTCTCCCCTGCTGCTGCAATTCATGCAGGAGTCGCGCGACGGCCTGCAGGAGATCGCCAGCCGCCTGCTGGCCCTGGAACGCCAGCCGGCCGATCCCGAATTGATGGAGTCCCTGTTCCGGGTGGTGCATACGCTCAAGGGCAATTGCGGGCTATTCGAGTTTCCCGAGATGTTCCGGGTGCTGCATGCGGCCGAAGACCTCATGAGTGCGGTACGCGACGGCCAGGTCGCCTATGACCGCGAGATGGCCGACCTGCTGCTGGAAGCCATGGATTTCGTGGCACGCCAGTTCGACGACATCGAACTGGCCGGCCAGCCGGACCCGGCACAGGCTGCCCCCTGCGCAGAACTGGTGGCCCGCCTGCGGCAACGCTGCGGGATGCAGCTGGCCCAGGGCGGTGGCCAGGATGCACACCAGGCGAGCCAGCGCGCTGCCGAAAAGGCCGCCCGCAGCCGCATGACCAAGGCGCTGGCCCGGGTGCCGGCCAGCCTGCGCATGGCTTGGGCCGATGCCGCCCGCAACGGCGAGACCTTGCTGTGGGTGGAAT
>Ga0187843_10000470_pt1 | contig 29114 bp, 23 predicted proteins | sample SpaLakP09_SKY_43_FD_134516 | JGI IMG/M metagenome (GOLD analysis project Ga0187843, IMG submission 134516) | Oligotrophic lake water microbial communities from Sparkling Lake, Wisconsin, USA - SP09_SKY_43 | ecosystem: Environmental > Aquatic > Freshwater > Lake | place: USA: Sparkling Lake... | reverse complement strand
GAGGCACTGGAATCTGCCGCCGTACTCTCGTTGACATCCGGGTTCTCTGTCGCCAAATGGAAGAATCGTCCATTTCGTGCTCCGCACCACACAGCTTCCGCTGTTGCGCTGGTTGGTGGCGGATGGTGAAGTTAACGGTATTTTAGAAATACATCAAATTAATTAAGAATCTCGATATTTAAGAAAATAACTGTATTTATTTTAATAAAAATATTTAGCGGCTGTATTACTCGGTGGTGTACTTGACTATGTATTTTCATTTATTTCCACCGGCTGTTCTCGCTCAAACCATGCCACTCGTTCCGGCCAATGCCGTCCAGTAGCCGGATAGCTTGAAGCTCGGCTATTGTTCGTGGAGTTGTCAGCATCGCCGTTCGAAGTTGTGAGATTTCGCATATTTTTCAGCTAAGCAAGATGCTATCCTCACGGACACAGTCCGAGTCCGGCCACATGAGCGGATCCTCGAGTTAGAAGCGGTAATTGGACGGCAACTACCTGACGATGTTCGCTATATACAGCATATGTAATGGATGTAAAGGCCCGACAGATTGCCAACTCGAGTCGGCCCGTAGCTCCGTAGAGCTGCCCCTAGCTCCGCTATGCGACCGCAAAATGAGATGGCATATCTCGATATCTTTGACAGTTCGAGAGATTAAGAATGCAATATTTATTTAGGAATAACTTGTTTTGAAATCCACCAAAAATCCCACTTCAGAAAAAATAAAATTGTTTTTTGATGATAAAAAACAAGACATAATTGAAGCAATTTATGAGGTTCGCGATAGCAATCTCCTTCGGATCTTGATTTGGTCGTTGTTATTTTTTTTAGTCATTGCTTTTGTGATCATTTTTCGCAGTTACGCAAATTCCAATCCGAAATATCTGCGCATTCAGGGATTCGCCTTTGCAATAGCTATCTACTTTTATATTCTATTAATTTTTCCTTTTTATAAATTTTTGAATAGCAAGCTGTATGGGCTTATAGTTCCAAAAGAATCTAAATTCGATTCTGAAACATATAGGAATACAGGCTTCCTGACGATTGGAATAATATTATGCATGACGGCCATGATCTTTTTGCTGATATTTGATTATTTTCAGCACTCAAAAGAAGTTCCCGGCATAGAGCCCCCTCTAGTCACTGAAATCCAGAAAAATTCTTCAGAACACCGTCCCGTTCCTAAAATGCAGGAACCTCCTGCCCCGGAAACTCCTGTCTTCCTCGGAACCTACGGCGATTTCTTTGGCGGGGTAGTAAATCCAGTACTGACTTTTGGTACGCTGATAGCGTTGGCTATTACAATTTTGATGCAGCGCTTGCAGCTACGGGATGCCAGGAACGAAACTAAGGAAAATTCGCTGCATGCACAGCAACAGGCATTTGAAAGTACTTTTTTTAACTTGCTTAGTCTTCACACGGAAAATGTCAAAAATTTACGTTTTGAAGACGATGATACACCTGGTCAAAAGGCACCTGAAGGAAGAGCTGTATTCGCAAGTATCCTGGCTTACCTTGAAAGAGATTCCAAATGCGCAAATGATCGATTGACCCGTTATCGTTTACTTCAGAAAAACAAGAATGATATTTTGGGGCATTACTTTCGTCATTTATATCAGATCTTAAATCATATTGAAAATTTCAAAGCTAGCATGACCTCAAACGAGAAATATATATTTCAAAAGAGATATGCCAACATATTGCGTGCGCAGCAGTCATCACATGAGTTAGTGCTGTTGTTTTTTAATTGCACTAAGGGAACGGTAGACGAAGGGCGATTCCGTGATCTAGTGGTCAAGTATGAATTTCTTGAGCACTTGCCGGCGACGGAAGGCGAAGACGGAGTGCCATCTGTTCCTGAGCTAGGACTTCATGCAGGAGAGATATTCTTGGATTATTTCCCTAATAAGTTGGAGGTCTGGAGCCATCCGCAAGGCGCATTCGGGAAAAACAAGGTATTCAAGCGGTATATAGAGGCAAAAAAGGCTGCGGATGCCGAGGCGGCTCATGAGGTAAAGCGAACCTCGTCCCCCGATTCGTCGGGGCCAGTGATTGGCTAGCCTTCGTGAAATTGATGAGCCCGAAAGGTCGGCCTCGTACCAAGAGAGGCAAAAAGTCGCCTGAGGTACCTTTTTTTTGCGGGCGCATCAACTGCCCATCGGCAGCGTTGAGCTGCTTCGGCATCGCGTGAGAATTGGTGAACTTTGCAGATGTGCAAGCTGCAATCCTACGCATCTTCGGCCAACTGCGGACATTGAAACTTTGAGGGAATAGTATGGAATATCGATTTCAGGTAGCTTCAGATATAGTCCGCGATGGATTGGGCGTGGAGTTGACGGATTCGCGCGGCAACGTCCTTGCTGAGGTTTTCCGGTGTGATGCCGATAACTCTCTGAAAGTTTCATAGTTTGCTGAATATTTACCGTTCACGATGGTCGAGAAATTGGTTCTAATGGCCCGTGCAAAACTCGGTGCTTTTGAAGATGGAACCGCTCTACCAATTCCTTCGTCACCCAATTGAACCTACAACAATCGACCAGAAGCTGCCGTTGAGAAGCAGATTAAGAAAATGCAGTGCCATTCCGAATTAAATTTTATAAAGGTAAATTATGGGTTCGTTCAGTATATGGCATTGGATAATCCTGTTCTTTATGTTCTTCGCTTTTCCAATTGCTTACATCGTTCCGGCATGGAGAATCGTTAAAAAGGCTGGGTATTCTGGCCTTTGGTCTCTGCTCGGCTTCGTTCCAGTGCTGAATATCATCATGTTATGGGTATTCGCTTTCAGCTCGTGGCCTCGAGAACGAGCGTAAGAGTTTGTTTCCGTAATTGGCCAAAAGCAGACTGTCGTTCAACAAAGTAATCCTCGACAACGATTTCATATGACAAGACCAAAAGTTGACATAGACGATAAGCCACGCTCACTGCGGTCTGAGGAAGCTGTTTTTGATCGTAAGAGCTTGCTTAATAGCCCTCATATTGCCCCGTTGACTCAGTATGTAAGTGGATTAAGAGCAAAATATCCGCAGGATTGGGAGTTTCAGGATTTTGATCCGCTTGATGGCGGCATAGGAGCAGACATGCTGTTTTTGCTTGAAAAGCCGGGGCCAATGACCTCGCCTACCGGACAAAGGAAAGGCTCCGGATTCATTTCAAGAAACAATGACGACCCTACCGCAGAGGCTGTGTTCGACTTCATGAATAAGGCCAACATTCCGAGAAACCGCGTCGTATTGTGGAATGTAATCCCTGGGTGGAATAAAGAAATCAGAGTTACCGCTGCGGAGTGGAATAATGGCATTAACGAACTAGAGCAACTGTTAAGCCTTTTGCCTAACCTATCGATTGTTGTTTTGGTCGGCAAGAAGGCAGCGCGCGCAAAAAAAGTTCTTAGCAAGACAACGCTTCAGGTTTTCAGGTCTGCCCATCCATCGCCCAAAGTTCGCGCAACCAATAAGGAATTGTGGGATCTGATACCGCACCAATGGGCGGACGCCGCTAGCCGTTAGCCCGCTATTTCGGCCAGGAGCGGACGCTCAAATTTTTATGAGATTTAAAATGCAAATCGCTACTATTTTGATTCTTGTTGGTACTGTTATTGCGAGCGCAGCCTACGCTTGGCGTAAGCAGTGGGTCTTGTCGTTGGCTTGGTTCTTCTCACTAGCCTACACAGTTTTCGACAAGGTATTTCCGTTTGTCTTACCTGAGTATTTGGTGACCGCATTCCCATCCGTATTTCTGGCATTAGTTTTAATTAGTTGTTGGCAGAATTTTTCTCGCAAAAAAGGCGCCTAGCGGCCAGAAGCAGACAGTCGCATTCCGTAACTATTGATATTGATTAGCTTCAGGCCAAACCGCCATCTTACGTAATGCATATAGCTGAAATCATTTACGACACCACCTTCGTTATAACGACGGGTATTGTACTTATTGCGCTCGGCCTCTCTAGGGCAGACATCAAAAATGGCGGTGACGTCAAACGCTGTACAAAGCGCGTCTTAATCTTGGCCGCTTCGTCCGGTTTAGTTTCCGGCATTCCAATTTTCTACGGAGCTATGTGGTTGTTCGATGTGACCGGTTACTATGTGAATGTCGGGCATGGCGAAATAATGGGTGCGGCACCATTATTCAATCTCGTCTTAGGAATTGCACTTGCTGCGGTTGGTAAAATATTACTTCAATGGACATCCATCAAATGGTGAAGCAACGCTGGAATCGGCCACTAACGGACAGCTAAATAGCTGCCCGCTCATTAATCCTGGAAGCAATAACATGCATGGACGCAATACCTCTTCGGAAATCATTCGGTTCGACTCCCGCAGGATTGCAGTTGAATTTGACCAGACGCTTGATTGGATGTCTTCTCTAGGAATTGAGACGAATTCTGGACGTGTACGCGCATATCAAGAAGCAATTTCGAGTTGGGCAGCTCTGCCCCCTGCACAAGACTCGTTTGCCGCCCATGCACTGTCTCCTGCCAATCAGAGTGCAATACTAGAGTCGAATATGTTCATTGACGTGCATCGAGCATTTCATCAAACTTCACCAACGGAACTAAGCGGAATTGTTGATAAGCTGAAGGAGTCCGTTAGAGGTACTGCTGACATAGCTGATGAAACCGATAAATCGAGTATTGCTCGAAATTTCCTGTTCGAAGCAGTAGTTGCTGCGAAGTTCCACTGCCCGAATCACGGCGTGCATACCTTCTTAGATGCGCCGAGCGATACTGGCTTAACCTATTTGTCGCGGCGCATCTTCGTGGAATGCAAGCGTATTCGCTCTGCCCGCGGGATCGAAAATAACGTACGCAAGGCTTGTAATCAATTGGCGAAAGCACTCAACGCGGACTATGAGTTGCGACACGGAGGACTTGTAGCTGTCGATATCTCCAGCATTATTTCAGTGGATGACAATCTGAATGATGAGACATTACTCACTCGTCATACTGCCCTGCGAATGAACCAATTTATAGATTCATCATCTGTAGACTGGCAAAAGATATACCCGGAAAAAGATTCAAGAATTTTTGGAGCGCTATTTCGATTTTCGAAGCTTATTCAGTCTGAAATGGATGGATTATGGGTCATTGCAACGGAATGGGCTATAAATCCGCGTCAAAATTTAGGTTGGAGTGAAACTAGGTATATGAAACGTCTTGCAAGGGCACTTAACAGTGGGGCACGCGAACGAAGTGCTCTGCCAAGAGGCGCATCTGCTGCTCCCCTTGCTAGCGAGGGCTGAAATATCTTGCGTCGTCAGCTCGAACAGAGTGCTATCGGCCATAAGCCGCCGGTCGTTTGACACCTCGTATCGGGTCAAGTCAGTACAGGGCACAACCCACGTTGACGAGGATTACCCACCTACCAAGCACTCGGATTGTCGTTATTTCTGAGGTGTACGCTGTATCGGCGGCCACCCATTTTGCTTTGCTAACTCATCCAATGCTTGTTCTGTATGAGCCTGCGCGGCATGAATTTTATCGTGAACAGGCGGATTGGTAGCCTTTAAGTTGGTTTTATCGAGAGCGCGGTCCGGATTATCTGCGACACGCTCAACATGGTGAACTTCAGCATTATTCTGAAGGGGGGCGCCCGATATGCAAGCTTCCGAATTTTTCAGTACTTCGCGTTTGACACTCGGCATTTCTCTCCGCATCCTAGATTCTAATTTTAGCCTGCGGTTTTCAAGCTGTGGAGTATCGCGAGCTGCATTGACACATTGCTCCGAATACTTCAATTTCTCAAGTTGGTATCCATCACGCGTCTCTTGAATGCGACGGCTAAGCTCCTGACTAATCGAAGGAGTCTTAATAAAAAGCTTATTTCCGTCCCTGATCTTTTGTTCTTTGGGTAGCTCTGCCACGAACTTATTTGCTCCTGCTTGGTCCGTAGCCAGTAGAGTTGGGATTCCTTTGCGCTCAATGGCAAGTTTCGCATCAGGAGTAAATGCACCATTCTTTGTCACAGCTTGCTGCATTCGAACAACATCTCGTTGACGCAAAAGATCCGACGGTTCAGGCAGCTTGATATCAAGGGTTTCAATAGACGTAAGTGCGGGAACGTTATGATCACTCATCACCTACGCCTTCATGTGTTATTTCTTCATAAAGTTCTTGAAGCGCCTGCATTGGGCGACTGTCACCACCCGTTTTGTCACTATGAACAATTTGCGCAATCGATTTGTACCATTTTTTAGCAAGGATCTTGTCTCTATACATTTGATCCTCGACACCAAGGCGTGCGTTGCGTCCCGGGCTGTCGACCTCCGTCAAACAAAAAATTACTTCCTCTGCGCGACTAACAAACGGATAGCTTTTCAAATTGATAAGCGAAGAGCGAATTGCCTCTACCGCAGTAAAGATCTGCTCATAAGTATCCGCGGACAGCTCAAAGGGACAATAAACCTCATTGAGAGCCTTACATATTTCTTTCGCGCTACCCAGTACCTTAAGATCCTCAATTGAATTTGCTGCGAGAGCCTCGGAAACAATATTTTTTGATGATTTCACAGCTGCTCCATACGAACGATAATGTTTTGCAATCGGATGCTAATCAGTTTAGCAAACTTCCGGCTTGGGCATAAGCTGCGGGTCATTAAAAGCCGTCACCCTAAATTTATTTGATAATTCCTGGAGTGTCGGTCTCTAACTGAAATCAAAGGCCTAAACCGAGCGAAAGACGCATTGCTGTCGTTATCGATCAATTGTCTTACCCTATAATTTTAAGAATCCAAATCTCAATTACATTGAGAGTTAAGAATTTGTCGTACCTTTAATGCTGCTAACGCTAGACAATATCAATTGTGGGGTTAGCCGGAATGTCATGCTTATAATGCAAACTTTCGTGCAGTTGATCCAGTAAGCGCGGTTTTTAAGGGATGATGTTTTTGTCGATCTGTTTATGCTGCATATTTAACCGGTATAATCAAATTTAGCTAATATCCATGCGGGTTTCAATGAGATTGTAATATGCTGACAGTTTGATCATTGACGGTTAATGTTGCAAAATGGAAATTAAAATACGTTATATCTTCTTATCAAGCTAAGGAGTCGTTCATGAGAACTGATGCAAAATTATCGGCCTGTAGAAAATATCGCTATGCGTTATGGCGTACTTGGGACGAATCGAAGCCTTTTGCAATGTTCATTGGCTTGAATCCATCTACGGCAGACGAAACTGAAGACGACCCAACAATAAAACGATGTATTAATTTCGCTAAATCTTGGGGATATGGCGGTTTATGTATGGCCAATCTTTTTGCGTATCGAGCAACCGATCCAAATGTAATGTTTTCCGCCCAAGATCCAGTGGGTCCTGAAAATGATATCTGGCTAAAATCGCTTGCAAAAGATGCCGGAATTCTTATTGCCGCATGGGGAAATGATGGTGCTCATCTTGACCGCTCTAAACAAGCATTAGCAATTCTTCCGCCCCTGCATTGCTTAAAATTAAATAAATCAGGTGAGCCGGCTCATCCCTTGTACCAACCGGGCACGGCTCAGCCCGTGCCAATGGGCATATAACAATGCGCTCAAATCACTCACTTCGTTCGCTGGGACGGGCTAAAGCCCGCACCTTAGCTTAATCGTTAAGCGTCATCATAGTAATATTAGAATACTCAAGAATAGCCAGATTTGCGGTCGCGGTCTCATTCTAACGACTTCTGAAGTTTTGTAGCTGACGTCTCCTTTGGGTTGGAATCGGAAGTTGAGAAAGACCTACTACCGATCCAAAGCCGCCTTACGCACCACAAACATCCAACGGTAGCTATCCGAGTCGAACAGTCATACCGAATGATTAACCTCCGGCATGCCATCGGCCTTAGCAGCCAGTCAGATTAGTCTAAATTGGCGACCGTTTTAGGCCTCCTATCTAACCATATTGACGTTTGACAAGAGGAAATTGTTAGCTATCTGGGCTGCCAAACCTTAATCGTCATCGTCGTCGTAAACCTCCACATCCTTTTGAGATTGACATGATGAGCACAGATCACCGTTTACGATGCTGTATATGGGCTCGTTATTTGCTGCTGCATCTAGATAAAGAGTGCAACAACAATCCGCGCATTGATAGTGATAAGCCATGAAACCTCCTTGCTAGTTAATGTATGACGTGAGGGTCACCGTATTGAAGAAGCCGCGAAGTGAACCCATAAACACTGTTTGCGGGTGCCCCTCTATACTGATCGTTAGGCCAATGCAGCGCCGAACCTACTTTTTGCCACCACCAGTCGGAGCATTGCAGCGCCCTCCGCCAGATGGATTGCCCGTTCCACTTGGCCTCGACCATCTCCTGCTGGTCCACCACCTGTACCGGCGCCTTGGGAGCTACTCCCACGGCGCCATTACTACCGCCGACCTTGCTCATTTTTATCTCCTTGCCGGATCACTATGAGTTGCATCACTCTCCGGCGCTGTGACGCATTTCGAAATGCTTTGCCTACATAGGACGCGCCCATAAAAGTCTGTGCCATTCAGCTATGCAAGGTTCTCGCCAGTGCGTCAATTTCTCTGATAATCAACTGAGATTTCAGAGGTAGAGTTGTGTGAGGCAACAATGTCTTCGGGTCTCGCTCGTACCGTGGGGTGTAGCCTACCAATGCCGCGTAGTGCGCGGCATTGCTGCTCAAGCCTTCATAAAACCGCTCGAACAATTCCGCTTCTTTCCGTTCTGAAAGCAGTCGATATTGCGATTTGCAGAATGCACACACTTGAATGTAAAACGGAATGAATAATGGACCTGCTGCGTACTTTGCCTGTTCGAGGGCATTATTGAAGTGCGTGAGCGCCAGGGAGGCATCATCAGCAAACAAGGCATCCCGGGCACGTACCCATTCGTTGAGCCAGTTGGGGCCGTTCACTAAGGCTACGTGCCATGCTCCTTCGGTGAACCGCCTATGTTCTTTTTTGTAAACTTGCTCCAGGCTGTTCGGAATATCTGTGGCAAGCTTCAGTGAACCAGGTAAGCTCCTGATTGTGTCGAGCAAAGCTTGATAGCGGTTGGGCACCTGCTGAGCGAAGGTTTCATTACCGATGGGATAGTCGTTGAATAGCAGATCAAGCAAGTCGCTGCTAGGTATCGAGTGACTATACTCAGCCTTATCGAGAGTTAGGCAACCTCGCGCCAGAGGCTCGAATGGCCCGCAGTCAGCCACATGGACATTGAGGTTATGAGTAATCAGGGCCGCAAAAGCATGAATCGCGAATGCCTTTTCACTGATCGCCTTCGGCAGATGATAAGTCAGTGGTTGAAGGGTTGGATAAAAGGTTTCCCACTTTATCCGGTTGTGCTTACGTAGTCGGTCGATCACCTGTTTGGACCGCGTATTGACTTGCTGCGAAGTGAAGTCACGGGCCCATGCTTGTTCGTTGAGCGGCCCCTCTTGCTGAAACTGGTGGTATTGGTGAAGTTTATGCAGCGATATGCCGGTGATTCGACTAGCAGCATCTGCGAACCCCTTCAAGGGCCATTGCTCATCCAACTCGATATTTGCCCAAGCGTCGTCTGGTAACAGCTCACGGGTTAGAGCCGTAGTCAGTAAGCGAAGATCTTGACTGAGAAAAAATTGAAAGCTGTAGTTCTGACTTTGCGCATTACAAGCGTGCTCTCTGACAAATTCCCGGTAGTGGTCAAGCGCTGACCTGTAAAAGGACACCGCCAGTTCCGATACTCCCCATTGGGAATATCGCGTGGTGAGCAAAAACTCAATGTATTGTTTTAACTCACTATACTCATGAATGGATTCAAAGTCGGTTTTGGATATTCACATTAATGCGGTAGTCAATCTGTCAGACGCTCACGGAATGCGTGGTGATTTTCTCACACATCATATAAAGCATGGTGCTCGGGCAAAGCATCACGTCTTCCCGCAATTTAGGCAATAGTTTTACTTCTATTTATTTGTAGATTGCAACAGTAAAACTTAAATCAATTTTAACTGTATATTTAATCAGTTAAAATATTCGTACAGTGAATTTTTTATAGACAAATTTTTTGAAATGTAGTTGAAAAAGTATCCTATTTACCTTCAAACTGGTAGACTTCGCCAGTCTATTTACCAATTAACTGGCGGAGTTCTCCAGCCCATGGCTCTAATACGTTTTCCTTCTGATATAAAACCGATGTTTTCGGGACATGAGACTTTTCCTTTGCGTCAATTGTGGTTACGCAAAGCCTTTTCCCAAGTGGCACAACATGATGGATTAGCCCCTAAAGGGGTTTTTTCTGGCGACGACGCAATCGAACGATTTGGTGTTGGTAAGAACATGGTCTCTTCGATTCGCCATTGGGCACTTGCTTGTGATGTTATTCGTGAATGCAAAGATGCTGAAGGCTTCGAGATTAGTGAAATTGGCAATCTTTTATTTGGTGAACATGGGGGTGATCCTTACCTAGAAAAAGACGCGACAATTTGGTTAGTCCATTGGCTATTAGCCGGTCGTGCGAAGCGATCTGCGACATGGTATGTCGTATTTAACTTCATACAAAATCAATCCTTTACTTCTAAAGATATTGTTTCTCTCATTGAAGAGTATGCAACGGCAAATAAATTCGTGAGATCAAATACAACTCTCGTTCGAGACGTCGAAGTATGCTTGCGATGCTACACATCTGTAAAGTTACGTAATGCAACTGAGGACAGTGCGGAACCATTACTTTCGGATTTGAGCTTGATATCTACAAATGGGAATAATATTTACCATTTTCATCGCGGCCCACAGTATTCATTACCGGATGCGGTGTTTGCTTTCGCATTACTCGATTTTTGGCGTCGATGGGAACAGACAACAAAAACATCCCAATCAACTCTTTCATTCAACGTTATTGCCCATGATTACGGTTCACCGGGGCGAGTTTTTAAACTTGATGAAGACTCTGTCAGTGAGCGTCTGTCAAAAATTTCAGATATTACAAATAATTATTTGGAGTGGACCGATTCTTCAGGACTTCGACAAGTCAGTCGTGTTGGTAAAGGCTTGATGGATGATGCTATTGCCCGAATATTAAAGAGCGCATATGTCAAATAAACTATCCCATTATGTAGAAGTCAGTCGACAGTTTTTACGTTCAGTACGTCTTGACTCAGACATCGGTCGCGTTGATGCAATGCAGGGGTATATCTTACAACGCTCAGCAAAAAATGTACTCGAAACCACTGCGAATCATCTTCTAACTACTCAACAAAGAGCATTTACGTGGACAGGCCCATATGGCGGGGGGAAGTCTTCGCTTGCACTTGCGTTAGCGTCTTTTGCAGGTGGAGATTCGGCCGTTCGCAAGGCTGCAAAAGTAGCACTTGAGTTAGGCGACGAAGATGGCATAAAAAAATTTTTCGGTGAAAAGACCCCTTGGTTAGTACTTCCTGTTGTTGGAAAGCGAACATCAGTCATCGATGAAATTGGTGCCGCAATTGATCAGAATATTCGTGGGGTCCGAGGGAGAAAACCACAATTAGATGGCCGTCGAGATGTTATCGCGGAGCTTGTACGTGCCTCCGAGGCAAGAGGTAATGAGGGGGGCATATTACTAATTATTGATGAACTAGGAAAATTTCTTGAATTCGCATCCCATAGTGGTGAAGATATTGGCTTTTATCAAGACTTAGCCGAGGCAGCTAGTCGATGCCAAGGTAATCTAGTAATTATAGGGGTTTTACATCAATCGTTCGAGCAATATGCATCACGCCTTGGTTACTCTGCCCAACAAGAGTGGGCTAAGGTACAAGGCCGGTATGTTGATATTTCACTTGTAGCAGGATCTGACGAAGTAATTTCGCTGATTGGGCGGGCGCTTCAAGTTAATTACCGACACGCTACGTCAATGAAGATTGCTGAGCGGATATCTAAAGTTATTCGTAAACGTAGACCAAGCGCAGCATCAAATATAAATGAATTGCTCGATGCATGTTGGCCACTGCATCCCGTGACTGCGGCAATGCTTGGTCCAGCCTCAAAAAAGAAGTTTGGGCAAAATGAAAGAAGTGTCTTTAGTTTCTTAGCTTCAGCAGAGCCATTGGGTTTTACCGAAGTAATAAGCGGGCTTGAGGTCAATTCGACAAGCTACTATTGGCCTTCTCAGTTTTGGGATTATCTGCGCACAAATTTCGAACCTTCAATTCTTTCATCTTCGGATGGTCACCGATGGTCAGCATGTGCCGAGGCGGTAGAGAGAGCAGAATCGAAATTCTCCCAACTACACGTTTCCCTTGTAAAGACTGTTGGCCTCATAGAATTATTGCGAAACGGATCAGGTTTGGCAGCGGAGGATGAGCTATTAAAATGTTGTGTAGAGCATTCTTCGGATGAATCTGTCGAGGTTGCATTGGCCGAATTAGCCTCAGCATCTATTCTAATTTTTAGAAAACATCTAGATGCTTGGGGTGTTTACGCAGGGAGTGATTTTGATATAGAGGCAGCACTTAAAGACGCTACTCATCGTCTAGGCATCCATGATTTTTCAAAATTAGGAGATATTGTAGATCTTGGACCTGTTACAGCCCGGCGTCATTATTGGGGCACTGGTGCTATGCGTTGGTTTTCTAGATCTATCATCCGAGAGAGCGAAGCGCACACATATATATCAAACTATAAATCATCAAGTAGCCAATGCGGTGAATTCATCTTGGTTTTGATGGATCAACGAATCGACGAACAAGGTCGAATTAAATCTGTAAAAAAATTATCGACACTCGGACTTGGAAATGGTTTATTGGTTGGAACACCTACCAATGCAGAAAAAATTGAAGATTTGGTAAATGAACTAGCTGGATTAGAATACGTTCGAGAAAATAGCCAGAAACTACATTCTGACAGTATAGCAATGCGAGAAATTACAGCTCGCATATACTCAATACGCTCCGTGCTGTCGGAGGAACTAGGCGATGCATTCCACAATGCAAATTGGTATTACGAGGGGCAACCAAAAAAGAATTTGAGTCACGATGGCTTATCTCGACTCGCTTCAGATATTGCTGAAACTATTTACAGTAAATCTCCACACGTGAATAGTGAGCTGGTTAACCGAAATTCTCTCTCCAGCAGTGCTGTAAAAGCCCAACGAGGCTTACTTCACGCGATGCTTTCAAATTCCGCTGTCGAGAATTTAGGTTTCACAAAATTCTCTGCTGATGCTGGACTCTATCACACTGTAGTTAGAGCGCTTGGCTTACATAGGCAAGTAAAAGGAAAATGGTGTTTTACAGATCCCCAAGGTACGCCCAGTAGCGAGTCACTGATTGACGCATGGGACGCTGCAAAAGGGCTTATTATCGATTCTACGGGTATTGTAAGTCTTTCAGATTTATATAATGTCTGGATAGACCGCCCCTTTGGTATCAAAGCTGGTTTGTTACCAGTATTTGCTTTGGCGTTTTTTATGCAGCATCGTAATCATTTGGCACATTATGTTGAAAAAACATTTACTCCCGATATTGATGATTCCCACATAGATGAGTGGCTACAAGATCCTAAGCGAATTGGTTGGCGTTACGTCAAAATTGAATCTAGTGAAAGAAAAGTACTTGAAGCTCTTTCAAAGGAGCTTAGCAAACGTCTTGGTACAGAAGTAGCTGCCGATGCACTCGATTCAGCAAGAGCTCTTGTATCTTTGGTGTTCCAATTACCGAATTGGACTCGACGCACAGAAAGTTTATCGAACGAAACCAAAGATGTTCGTAGCTTGCTGTTGCGTGCATCTGACCCTCATAAAGTATTGTTTGCTGATTTGCCGTTGGCTCTTAACACATCAGATTCAGTTGATCTAGCAAGAAAAATCGCTGCCATAACAGGAGAGCTAATCGAGGCATTTCCCTTACGCTTACGATCAGTTGAAAAGAATCTTTTGATTGCATTAGATCATCAGGGGGAGCTGAGTCAACTGAACACTAGAGGATCTGTGGTAACTGGCGTCGGCGCTGAATTTAGACTAAATGCATTTGCTTCAAGGTTAATCGATTACTCAGGGTCTTTTCAAGATATTGAAGGCTTATTAATGTTGGCTTTGGGGAAAACGAGCAAAGATTGGAACGACCAAGATGTTGATGCTGGTGAAATTCAGTTACTTTCTTGGGCGATGGAATTCCGAAGATTAGAGTCTTTAGCACAGGTGCGTGGCAGGCCTTCCACAAGAAGAGCAATTGGGGTAGTTTTTGGTTCTCATAGAACAGTAACTGGGACATTTGATGTTTCGGAGAGCGACAGTCTTGAAATTCAAAAACTAGCCAACGATATGATCGCGAGCGTAACTAGTGGAACATTAAAAAGAGAAGTACTTCTGGCAGCAATTGCTGAAGTCGGTGCTAGTATTTTCGAAAATTTTAATGTAGGACAGGGAGTAACTCACAATGAATGAACATCATGTACTCGGTTTGTCCGGAGGAAAAGATAGTGCGGCATTGGCTATTTTTATGCGCATAAAATACCCGCATCTGAATATAAAATATTTTTTCACGGATACTGGAAAAGAACTGCCCGAAGTTTACGATTTTTTGGCAAAGTTAGAGGGATTTCTAGGTAAGAAGATCGAGCGATTAAATGCGCAACGAGATTTCGATTTTTGGCTCCGGCAGTACGGTAATTATTTACCTAGCCCAAGTACGCGTTGGTGTACACGTCAGCTGAAATTACTTCCGTTCAAGCATTGGGTTAATCCTTGGCTCAATAGTGGAGACAAAGTCTATAGTTATGTGGCTATTAGAGCCGACGAAGATCATCGTGAAGGTCTGATATCTCAACACGAAAATCTAATAGTTAAATTACCGTTTCGAGAACATGGTGTGGATAAACCTGGAGTATATGATTTACTGGACGCTTCAGGTGTAGGTATGCCTAAATACTATGAATGGCGCTCTCGAAGTGGATGCACCTTCTGTTTCTTTCAACAAAAAATAGAATGGGCAAGACTTCGAGAAGTACATCCGAAGGAGTTTGAACAAGCGAAGCGATATGAAAAAACTGCAATTGAAAGCGGATCTCCTTTTACCTGGACTAAAGGTGAATCATTAGAGCAGTTGGAGCAACCTGATCGTCTTGCTGAAATACATGCTGATTTTGAAATAAGAAAGCAACGTGAGTACGCTCGCATCAGAATTAACCCCCTGAGACCTCAACCAACTCAACAAATAGATATTGATGATCTTTATCTTGAAGATGAAGGTGGGGGAGCTTGTTTGATTTGTCATAAGTAAAATCTTTTTTAGAAAGCGTTAGATGGTCAATCCCGCACAAAAAATATTTGAAGCAGATTCAGAGAGTTTGTACGACTTCGTTTCTAAAAATGGTAGAGGTCTATATATACCTCCCTATCAGCGCGATTATGCTTGGGATAAGACAAATGTCGAGCGGCTTATCGATGATACTGTTCAAGGATTAAATGCTTTATTGAAGCGCCCGGATGAGTCAATAACGTTCATTGGAACAATTATCGCAATGAACGATGCCAAAAAGTCGACAATAAGTCCTTTGGTGAAAAATCAAGTTTATGGCCAGGTAATGACGATCATTGACGGTCAGCAACGACTTACAACTCTTTTGATGTTGTGTTTAGGATTGTTATTAGAGATTGAAACTCAATGGGCAAAACTCAAAAAATCAAAAATTGAAGTTAGTGATGAAACGAAAAGTTGGATTGAAACGCGAGTAAATGATATGCGTGGCCTTCTCTCGCAAATGCTAGCTGAACGCCAAAATAATGGAGACCGAGAATTTAGATACTTTCCAAAAATGATCCGGGCGTTCATTGATACTTGGTCATATGAAGCAGATAAGGCTGTCTATAACTCCCCTATTGCTTGGCTCTTATTTGAATATGTAAAATTTCGTGAAGAAACTGATCCGAACTGGTCGGAATTTCCAAAGTTATTGCAAAAATCTGCTGAAAGTGCTGAAAACGCGGCAGAGCGGAAACACTTCATTAAGATGATGAGAGTAATGCGGGCAAAATTTAAAGCATTACCAGCCGACGATGATTTTCCAGACTTGCTCACAATTGCACGTGACGTCGCTAAGCAAGAAATGTTGTTTGGTGAAGAGTTTCCAGAAGCGATGCGTGATGCGTTGCAGTCAATGCTAGATAAGCAGCATCATGGCATGATGATGGATTTGTCTGGCGATCTCGATTCACTCGTTGGCGACGCTAAAACTAAGGATTGGTGGGAAGCCGCAACTGAGCTTATTTCATTGTTATTTTTTTCCAAATTTGCTTTGGAGCGGATTACGTTGGTAGTCGTTACCGCGACAACTGAGGATTTTGCATTTGATGTTTTCGAAGCATTAAACACAACCGGTCAGCCATTAACCGCAATAGAAACATTTACTCCAAAAGTTGTTCAATCAGTAGGCTTAGCGAACTACAACACTTCAGAAGAGAAAAAACAGATTGATAGTGCTTTTGCATATTTGAAGAAGGCAACCAAAGCGGATGAAAGGCAAAAGCGTTCTGCTGAATTATTGGTAGCGTTTGCACTTGCAGAAAAAGGTGATAGGCGATCCAAGAATCTTGCTGATCAACGTCGATTTATGCATGAGACTTTTGGTGCATACAACAGTCGTCAAGAGCAGCAACAATTTATTCGACATTTAGCAGACCTATCTCGCTTTTTTGATACCACTTGGGTAGATGGTTCAGTAAAGCCGCTCGTAGGCACAATTCAATTGGATGACATCGCAGCTCTTGGAATAAGGTTTTTGGTTGATTTGGGCCATACAATTACGGCACCTTTGCTTGCGCAATATGCTGCTGCGATTTTGGCAGCAGAAAATTTCGAGGAACGCAAAACTGCGTTATCGGAATTTACTTTAGTTGTTAAAGCTGTAGTGGCATTTGCTGTATTTTGGCGAGCTTCTCGAACTACTACCGATGGTATCGATAAAGTATTTCGTGATCTCATGAGCAAGGGGGAAGATAACTTCGATTTACCACCTTTGGCTCGCGGGCTGCGAGGTAACACTCCATTGCCAAAGGCAACTGTTATTCAAGAAGTCCTTGCCGCTCGGTTAAAGGCAGACCGGTCAAATGGCGGCGGAAATATAAGTGATAAGAGCGAGTGGATTGAAAAAGTTATTGTTCAACCTTTGTATGACGTAAATATTACCTTAGCACGTTTCGTGCTGCTAGCCGCATTTCACGATGTCGTCGACCATCAGAATGGCGAGCTTACAGTTGGTAAAGTTGGCACCCACAGTACGTTGAATTTTGATGAGTGGATCGGAAATAAATACGCCACGGTCGAACACGTAGCACCGAGATCTCGCGGAAAAAGCTGGTCAGAGGATCTGTATCGCGATGATCAGTTCGAGAGACTTGGAAATCTTACCCTGCTTCCATTAAACGCGAACCAATCTCTTAGTGCCAGACCTTGGGAACAAAAGCAGAGACTTTACGGTGCGCTCGCTGCACACACTAAAGAAGAGTCGAATGCGATTATTGAGAAAATGAAAATTGATGGAATCGATGTCTCAGCAACTGGAGAGTTGATTTATAGCGGTCATTTTCTGCCGCACGTACATGTTATAAGCAATATTCAAGGTGATTGGAGCCTAGCAACCGTTGAAAAACGTGGTCGAGAACTTGCGGATCTAGCTTGGATGCGATTGTCCCCATGGCTAGGGGTATCAAGTATTTGATTTTTGGTGAAATAGTAAGCTATTAGTGAGCCATATAAATTTCAAGATTCTAAAAACGTTCGAAATTTATATGGCCGCATCAAAAGATAGATGACGTTCCTATTTATTTTCTTCAGCAGGGGCATCAGGGTCAAAAATTGCCATCAGATTTATTTTTTCCTCATCTGCTTTATTTATATTTAATCTATCTTTAAAGTTTCCTGGTTTTATGCCTTCCTTTTGAAAAAAGACTTTACTTACCAAACATTCTTTGTTGCGTAAGCCGATACTGAGTTTATTACAGATCTTCTCAATATCTAGATCATCTGAATAGTGAGCTTTTATCTCACGAGCGACCCAAAGGGCAACATGCATGCTTGTATCGTCTTGAAAATAGATAAGTTTATTTGAGGTAGCAACTTGAACTTTTTTTGCGTTAGGATTTCCATCTTCGACAAAAGTTACTTTCCCATCTGGAAATTTTTTCCCGTGCAAATGTAAGGTGACGTCAGCTACCTCAACATGGTTAACTTTTTGTGATGCCCAGCGAGTCATGTGGTTTGCAGTTGCAAGAAGAAAATGCGTAGCTATGTCGTGGCGCAAGCGTCCGACAACACGTAATTTCCGTTCTTTTGCATAATCTATAAATAGTGCAATTGGAAGAGCAAGTTGCCTTCCCTTTGCAAGTTTAAAATCATATTCTTTGCCATTAATATGCAGACCTCTGGCAACTAAATCATCATTGTCATGGGATGGTATTTTGTAGTCATATACTTCTATTGGTAAAACAACAGCAAATTGAGCTGATTGTCCTTCCTTGTTTTGATTTAAGTCACATTGTTGAGTTATGTGTAATAAACACTCAGTTTCAGACGTAAGAACCTCCGGGGCAAGAAGCGCGCCAAAAGGTACAAGTTTCTTAAATTTGTTGACTGCGTCGTCCAAACAAAAATTGGAAAGAGGATCTGGAACTGGGAATCCCGTCCAGGTATAATGTGAAACTAGTTTGCGTCCATATTCAGGTTTTACAAATGGAGCTATAAATCGCTGCTTAATCACAGCAGATGAGTTGTTCATCGCGAGTTGTGCCTGAAAACAATTATCCAACTCTTCTACGGCTCGTCCTACCTCATCTTTTGATTCTACGTGCCACAAGTATTCACGCGAGATTAGTTCATTCAAATGCTCGTCATAAGGATCGCTGTCATTGTGGGCCACTAAGTGAATTTCTTGCATAGCCGCTGCGTCAAGGTTCCACAGCGCTTTGCCGGCGCTATCGCGGGCAGACTCTAACGCTTTAATCCATGTACGCATGAATACTCTCATGCGTTGTGCAATTTCTCTTTGACGATCTAACTGCTGATAACTTAAGACTAGTCCAAGTGCTCCAAAATTATCCTTGGCTACTTCGCTCTTAGGTAGGATTAAAAGACCTGCAGCACTAATCTTGGATTCGTGACTAAATCGGATGCGATGCTCAATAAGTTCTTGTCTATTCGACATTATTATGATGCATGGTAGCTTTTCTGGGTATTTAATTTTTCCTAGAACTTCCAAATAAGCGATTAATTCATCGACCGCACTTGCACTATTTTTTAGAACGAGATCAAGTATTAGCAGGTCGTATTTTAATGCGTCACCATGAGTTGGTGGTCGAATAGCAGAAAATTCAATTTTATATTCTGATTCAGGAAATGCAGCCTCGATATGCTTGCGTAATTTTTGTACGGTATTAGATTGATGTAGGAAATTAGCAAGTGGCTTTTTTAATAATTCCGTTGCCTTTTCTTGAAAATGAGCGGATAAAATAACGTCCTGGACAAGCTCGTCTGATGTGATGAACTCTCGAATAACGTTGGCATCCTCTGTATTTGCGTCAGCATAGTGTTTAATATGCATAACTAATTGCCAGAGTTCTTCAAATTCAGGACTTGTTTGATCTTCAAAGAGATCTTTAACCAATTTGGGGAGGTGACTGTATGACATTCCGACTAGCTCGTCGTCGACAATTAACACGGATTTCGGAATAGCCAATTCTTGGGGCTTTTCGAGAGCAATAAGTTCATTGGTACTTACAATATTTTCAGCCATTACACTTCCTCTCTAGGCAATTCTATAGTGAACGTTCTTAGTCTTCCGTCTTCTTCCGGATTGTCACCTAGATAAAGTTTTCCACCATGATACTCAACTAGTTCCGCAGCAATATAAAGACCTAAGCCTTTACCCTTTTTTCTAGTTGAGTAATATGGCATAAATATTTCTTTGGCATACCGTGGATCGACTCCTGTTCCATTGTCCCAAACGTCAATTGTTAGAGCTTTTGAATCAATATCTATGCGTATCGTTCGCTGCGTATCTCCATCGCGTATCCCTTGCTGTAGCCAGTAGACTGAATTGCTAAGAAGGTTTTCGAGAGCTTGTGCAATTAGTCCTCTCACCATATAAACTTCAAGGGATTTATCTGGATTTTCAACATCATCCAATGCCACTACATATTCAATGTTGTGACGTTTAAATCGGTTTTTAAAACCAGAAACAATAGTTTTTGTCTGGGCAACTGCATCGTATCGTTCTTTTCGATGGCGCCCAGATGGGCTCATAGCATCTACAGTTCGGATTCGCTTATTTGTCGCGTTAATTTGGCTACGAAGGTTGTCCACGACGTGGAGAATATCTTCATCTCGTTTGTTATTTCTGAGATCAACTAACAACTCTCCAGTTCGCTCTGTCAATCGAGTAAGCTCATGAATCACGATCTCTACAACTAAACCGATGTTTGCAAGTTCTAGCAGCTCGACTCGGGTCTCTCGAGCGATGCTAAGTGAATTTTTGATTGTCTTTATATATTCAACTTGGCCATTTAGCGCATCACGAATCTCGACAATTTTATGTTTTTGCTCGCGAGGAAGCGTTTTTCCGATCTCCTCTACTGTCTCAATGGTTTGCTTTAACTTATCTTCTGAACGTCGTAGCGACTCTTCTGTGGATTCTTCGGCGATAGCAATTTTTGCTTCAGCTGAGCGAACTGCATTTATATGGGCTCTAAAATCTTGAACAATAATTTCGCCAAGCAAGCTTTTTAACAATAGCTGCTCCGGACAGGCGATTAATCGCTCTCGATTTGCGGCATCAACTAAGCGCGGGTTATCTTTAGACGAAATACTGACGCTACCAATTGTCTGATAACGATTTAAAGTAAAACCTTTGGTTTTTAAAGCACCACTGTCCCACTCAAGCCAATCGTCATCCATCCCACCGGTTTTACCAACACGAAAATTGTCACGATACACACTGAATCCACCGCACCAATGATTGAGTTCTTCGGTAATTTCACTACGCGAGTGATCAACACCATTGGTTACTAACATCTGTCGATTAAACCACAAGCAGCTGGCCGTAAATGGCCCCAAACTTTCAAAGATGTCAGCGGGAATTCCAAGTTGATGGGTAAGCTCCTTCATACTCCAATCCCTCGATTCCGCTGAAGTAGCTCCACGCCACGTTAATTTTCTTCTTAAAACAGGAGAGTTTTCATCGGAGACAAACGGCGTGAAGATAATTTCCGCTTTAAACTGGGCACAATTTGCCAGCCAATGTGGGAGGGAAACAATAGTTTGCCTTTTGTTGTTGAAGACAATATCAATTGGATAGGGTCGCTTTATTTTTGAAAATGGATCTTGTAATCTTCTAATGTATTTGTCTATAAATGTTTGAACTTTTTCCAAAGTCCAATTTGCTGAAAGCTGACGAATGGTAATTTCTGTACCTTGAATATTTAAGGCATCAGATTCTGCGGTTGAAACATCAACATCAACTTCATCTAAGAAAAGCTTCGGATCGTCAAAAAGGCTCCAGTCAAATTCGATTTTATTCCAATTACCGGCTGTAGCTTTCTTTGATCGAACTATAGCTTTTCCACCAAGCCGCATCATCGAGAGTCGTCCAATACCTTTTTCACCTAAAATTGCTGGATCATCAGGGTTCGCGTCTTTTTTCTCTAAAAATTTTCCTGGCGTACCTATCACTAGAAATCTATCTGATAGATCATTTTCACTCATCCCTTTTCCAGTATCTTTAATAAAGATAGATTGTTCAGAGCGAAATTGATTGAGATAATTTGCAAAAGCAGTTGGAGTACGCAAATGCTCGTGCATTCTATTAATTAATTCTGCACGCTCAGTGATAGTTAAATCGGGAGAAATAGCTTTGTCGACGCGCTCAATCGCCTCTTCTTTAGTTACCGTGCCTCTGCGAATTTCTTCTTCCAAAAGTGATAGTGCGTAGACATCAGCTTTTGCTGAAATAGAAACCGATATTCTTGGAGAGCGTGCATCAAAGGCATTTTTTATTAATTCATTTAAGGCTACGTCATCAGACGTGATTAGTTCCGCGCCTAATTGTCTTAGTGCTCTTGCTGCAATCCTAAATCCACGAGCCATTATTTCTCCAAGTTTTGGTGACAAGTTGCAATATAAATTTACATGATGTCATGATGTCATGATGCGTAATTATTACGGATTTAGGTGCAATAACCTATTATTTATGCAAGCAACTTAAATTGGAATTAAACCTGTTTCACAAATAGCATTAATTATGGAGTATCTAAAATCCGTGGTTTTATGACAACGACTTGGTCTTACCGCGTCAGCCGTCTAGCACTTAAATGGTCATGAAAATGAAATGCCTGTTCTCTATTTCGTACTGAATGCACATTACAATATACTTTTTACTTTGCTCTGCTAAACGAGTGACATACCTTCACTCCGCCAATCTTGAAGACACGCACATTATCAGCAGATGACAGTCTTAACAATCAAAAATATATATTCCGCAATACCAATGAGATAGTATTTTCTTTCCCAAAGAGTACTGGGACTGTGGCGCTTACAGATAGATAGTACGTACAAAAAACATATCTATATGAAACTCGTGAGAACTTCCGCAAGCAATTGTGGATTGTTGACCTCTTTTGCTGAAATCATGCGGCTCACACCAATCACATCTGCGTCATCGATTGGATAAATACCTGCAAAGTGCCTTGCCATAATCCAAAGCGAAAACAGCGACCAACATTGGTCAGAGCGATGTGCTAGAACGCAAGGCATGCCGAGGATAATGGCAGTATTCCGGTTCTGTTCGTACGGCAGAGATTCATAAGTAAGCAGAAGATATTCTCTCAACTGTTGGCTATCACCAATCAGGAGCCGGGCACCAACCATGATTGGGAACCTCCACTGATCCAGCGGCCCAACATACTTGACATGCTTGAAAGGCTCAACAGTAATTGACAACAGGCCTTGGAGTGGAGCGAGACTGGCATCGATAGCATACTTACTTCGCAAGATTTCTATCGCCTCCAATATTGCGATCGGCCCTGACTTGGAATTTTCCATACAGTGCTCTGGAACCGCAGAAATATCAACATTTCTGTAGACTCCTCTAGTTTCTCTTGGCCCCACTGCCAACAAAGCATTTTTAGTACTTCCTACAGAAGCGGCCACGGAATCTGACATTTTTCGACGAATTAATTTACCATTTAGATCCGGAAATGCGTCAAGCCCTTCGTCCAAGTTGATTTCCGAAGTTGCCCAGGATGACTTGACCGCCCCCTCATGCAATTCACCATCGCCCGTAATGTTTATCGCTTGCCGGCGAGACTTGATACTGCTTGCGGACACAACTCCTTTTGAACTGGATCTCTTGTCGCTTGAATGTCGCTCGTAGTACAGAGATCGAAAGGGAAAGGGGTAAGTGCAAGACACTAGTCGATCGACAACAAAGACATCATACCCTTGAGTCTTGACCCACATTCCAACTGCCGTGAGCGTAGTACGTCCAACGAACGGAAATTTAGTGGCAGGATAGTGTAAAGCGCCATTCGCTGCCGCACTCACTCCTGATTTGACTATCCAATTTGCAGCGCTCGCCGCACAACGGTCTAGTGCTATTCGCGCCACGGTCGCTGCTGCGACTCCTGGAATTCCTGCTGAAAGTCTTACGTGTGCTGTACCCATCGAATTTATTCGTGCAGACTCGTAAAGATCTTGTCCGCTTATCGGGCCAGAAAACAAACGCGCGAGGAGTGCGCCGCTTGATCCGAAATAAAACCGAATCAACTCCATACAGGGTACCAATATGAATGTCGTCTCATTGATGTGAACGCGTGCAGCATACGAACCAGTATGTCGACGATGTGAACAATACTTGTCAAACGGGAGCAGAAAGCAAATCTCATCGTCTAAGGCAACAGGTAATCCTACTGGTTTTACATCAACTGTTTCGCTGTTGATCTCAACATTTGAAAAACTTAGCTGCTCGCCGTCGCCACCATTTACGCGTCGCCCGTATTGCCACATATCCCCAATTCGTAGCAAACGAAGGTAGGCCACGGGAATAGTAAGCTCGACCTGAGTAAAACCATCGCCAACACGCGTATCGTGCAAAGACGACCGAATTGAAACCACAACGTTGACAGAAGGGGTTGCCGCGGCCTTTAGGCTCCGTGAAACAACATTACCGATCCAGTCGATTCGAAAATAAGCGCTCCCGAGATCTTTCAAAGCTTTGAGTACAATCGGCATATTCAAAAAAATACAGAAAGGTTTTCGTAAATATGGTTCGGAGCAAATACGAACCATATATTGAACATCCAATAATCGCGGTAAAAATAATGCCAATATAAGATGCGTCGATACCATTTAGCACGTCAGTCGAACAATGGCATTGCTTCCAATAGCCAGGTATTTCTTTCGCCTCGCTCAGGCGTAAATAAACTTGGGTAGATGTTCAGCTCCCGTATCGCACAATTCAGACGATACGGCCAGTCGCACAGTAACCAAAATGCCGCCTCCAGGAGGCGCGCTCTTTCCCATATTGGCCGATCATCGAACTTGTTGACGCGGCGATTGATCTGCCGCGTCTCGTTAGGTCTGATCTGCTCTTGAACCCAGTCATATAACTCACCGGTACGGCGTGATGAGCCAATGCGATTGCACAGTAGGTAGAGCACGTCGAAAAAAGTTTGCGCCGATTCGAAGGTACGCTCATGCAAGAAGGCACTGTGTCGAAAGTGACTAAATATGGCTGCCTGTGCAGCTAGCATCGCTTGCTGGTCAGCCCAGTCATAGGTTTGTGCGCCGGCCCAACTCAAGTTGAAGCAACAGCGAAAACAATTGACGGTAGGAGGATATCCGCGGCGATGTCGATGTCCCAGTTCTGCACGATGAAACATCACAGGTGCTTTGCAGTTGGGACAAGCATCCAACATCAAAACATGGTGGTGATCACACTCAACGTAGAAGGACAGCCGCCAGCACCGCCTAAAGTACGGTACATCCGAACGCAAGCATAGTGGACAGAATTGCAGGCCGTGTCTGCGAGTACGGTGATACATTCCAAGTGGCAAAATCCAGCGCGTATTACCAAAAGGATTGTGTTTTGCATAGAGATAATCACCGTAAGGCCTCAGCGTCAGTCGCAATAGATTTTCTGGTACTTGACCTGTCACTTCGGCAAGTGCGTCGATCGCCTGTTGACTCGCCAGCTTATCTTGATCTCGCGCCCAAAAAGAACTGGGATAGCCGAAAAGGCGATCCGCAAGTGTCTGCACCTTTAATCCATTCGAATGAGAAAGGCGCGTAAACCAATGAGTAAAGAGTTCGTCTGGAAGCGGCTGGGGATGGATTGGCAACTGGCGTCCGGTTAAACCGTAAATTTTGGTCATAATGAATTTAGAGATCGACGATGTCAGCGATCTCTTCGCCAATACATCGCATGATTTCATCTTCAGAGATCAGCTCGTCGCCTGATTTGATAGCTGCAATGGCTGCCTTATTCAATAAATCGGAAACGTTTCCGGTAACGCCCAACGTCGCACGATGAATGAGAGAGGCAAGACTAGGTTCATCTAGCGCTGAGGGTCGTCGTAACGGTAATAGCATTTCGAATCCCGCGAGCAACTCCATAAAATCCTCGTCGTCCTTGAATCGCTTTAACGGCAATGGTTTGAGCCTGCTCGAAATTTGCTCGTCTGCACGCACGGCATTGATTGCTTCGGCAGTACCAGCAACTATGATCGGGCGCCTCAATTCGTTCATCAAATATTTGATGGAATTCATGCCCTTCCTCTGCGATGTTGCACTACCTTCCAATAGATTGTGGATTTCATCAACAATGATAATCCGGCACCCTACAGTTTGAACCAGGCTGATCGCGTCGGCACGCACTTGATGTGGTTTGGCATTCGAAGACGGGACAGCGTTCAGTTTTCTCAGTATCTCGGGGTAAATACCCTCCTTAGCCGTATCTGGATATTGGATCGACAGGACTGGCACGACTGCAGCCGGGCCATCTGGGTTATCAGTGGCACGGTGATTTTTCATGAACTGATCGATGATAGCGCTCTTTCCCATCAAAGACCGACCGACGATCAATCTACCCTGTGGTCGGACGGAATCTTCCATGCGATAAAGAGTTTCTAGTTCATTTAGGATTTCTTCGGCACGGCGATGCACGACAAATCGATCTTGTTCGATGTACTTGATTCGCCTCTCGTTTGACTGCTCCGCCATTCGAGCAACGTTGGGATGGAGATGGGGGTAACGCTCTTCACGTGTCATCTTTATGTATCCCTTCTAATATATCGTTTGGAACTGGTGCCTCCCTAACTAAACTTTTCAACCTAGCTAGGCGAGTTGGATCAAGCCCTTGTTTTTTGACCTGAGTGCCAACAGATGGCTTCGGTGCGGGAGGAGGCTGCACTAGAGCAGTTCGTTCACGGCGCGTTGCTTTTTCAGTTTCTCGCCGCGTTTGCTTAGTTTTTTTTGCCGATTGTTCCAGCATGTCGATGCGACGAATCTTGCTTTGATAGCGTTCATCCTTGAATTCATCCGCTGGACGTCCGAGGCGTCTTTTGCGCGCATCGTTTTCCCATTTGCTGATTGGGGACTTTCGAATATCGGCAAATGCCGCTTCGATATAGTTATCTGTTTCTTCGTTATATACCCATACACGAGAAATATTGCGAGGATCATAGCGAACTTCAAACTTCCGATCAGCTAGTGATTTTGTGAGATCTATTTTGTCACCAATAAGTGTTAAGGATCCACTGTGGTATCGCTCACCCAATATTTCGACTATACCGTTGCGTATAGTACGCATTTCGAAAGGCATCAGCGTTAGCCGAAGAGCTAGAGGATCAATTGGCCGCTCAGGGAGACCTATAGGCGGCATCTTGTCACCTGTAAATATCCCTTTATACCAACGCTGAAGCGGTGACATACGATTCATCCCATCGCCAGAGTGCTCGGTAAGGTGATAATCGTTAACAATAAATTCAGCGAAATATTTATCAAATTCCGCCAGCGTCAGGATCGCTTTGCCCTCTGAATCATACTCAGCTCGCTCCGTTGGATCTGAAAATTTTGTACCCGGGACGCTTTTGATTTCAAACATGAATGTGCGAAATGCACTTTCAACGTGCCCACCGAAATTAGGACTACCGACAGGTCTGTTTCTTAAATTAAAACGATAACGACGGCGTGCACCATGCATCATCCGACCATTGAGCTCAGCAGCATTGTCGACGTGGACGATATCGGGAAATCCCCAGCAAGGCCACTCTCCCTGAATACCCAAATCAAGCAGTATCTTCTCTTTCGGCAAAAATGCTTGCGCCAGCGCTAGTCCCGTTGATAACGCCGACGGAGCGTCAAAGGTTACGTTGTAACCCAAGATCATACGACTGTAGGTATCAATCACTATCGTTAGCCAAGCGTCCCCAATTGGCAGCCGATCAATCTCGTCAACAAAACAGATCTGACAAGGGGTGTGATCAACCTGAATGATAGCCAATGGAAAATCATTTCCTGGCAAATGCCCGACCTTAGGTCGAAACTGGTTTCTTACTTGCTCTTTTCGGCCCTGCAATGTGAGTCGATTTTTTAACGATGTGCGTTCTTCGATTCGTTTGATGGAACTGAGACTAATTTCCCCATACCCAAGTTCGCGACATTTTCCGTTCACAAGCTCGGTGATATAAGGGAGCGATTTAGGTGTTTCGACAAAACGGTATTCGACAAGATATTTATCTACCAACTCAAGAACTTCCACGGACGTCCTGGGCTTTCCTTTGTCATTGCGCTCTGATCTGAGTAACGCATCGGGATCTTCATGCAATTGAATAATCTTCAACCGGCGATATACACTGGATGTACTGTACCCAAATTTTTCAGCCATAGCTGCAACGAGTTGCCGCTTCTCGCGCGTTGTAGCCTTGAGGATTCTTTGTGCTTCTTTGAATTCCTCCAATGTAATGTCACTACTTGATTTTTCCTTGTCGCCTTGTTCTGCTTCTGGGGGTAGCTTTCGCACTGAGCGCCGCTTAATGGCTGTCAGATACGCGCTATTACCTTGTGTGCCATTCGCAGTGTCTGGCAATTCAGCGGCTTGCTCTGGATTATTTTTTCTCCAATCTGGCGGTGATAGCTTAGTGATGTATAAGAACTCTTTCCGCTTGTCTGAAATGCGCTCGGCCAAAACACGCTCAAAACTATCGATCAGTAGTATCCGCCAATGATCACCGTCATGTGCAACGATGCTATTGATATCCAAGGAAAGATTTTTATTTGGCATAAATCGGTGTCAAAGCAGTTTGCATCGACAAAATGCAAGTCAGGTCCGCTCCGATCTGTTGTTTCGCAATCAAGCGATAACATGTAGGCAATAGCCTAGCTCTGGATTGAATATCTTTTGCGAATACCTGCATGAGAGCATCTATTGTCATCGGTCCGTTTTCCGACAAATACGCCAGCATTTCAGTTTCCTGCTGTGGCACAAAATCACGCTCAAGATAGCGCAAGAGAAATTTCACGTTGGAGAGATAGGGTGTTCGAATCGCTGACTCACGGATCACTTCGAATTCCCATCCGCGTAGTGCTGTCCAGCGTGAGGCAGCAGCCCACTTGAGTTTGTTTTCTTCCTCGTCTTCTTTACGAGGGGGGTAAAGATGCCTTCGCTCCTTATCGTGATCGCTGAAATCCGGTTTTATCTCACAAATTTTGGTAGGCAAGTCCTTAGACTCCTCCAAATCTTTCCGGTAATAAACAATGATGTCCGGCGTATATTGGCGTATTGCACCAGTGGCGTCCGCCCAATCAATTGTGATGGCCTGAGTTTCTACGCGTTCTACTAACCGATTGAATCTTGTGAGAAACAAGAAATCTTCTTCGAGAGTCGATTCGAATTGTTGACCATCTGGTGTTGTGCCTGTGACTTTAACCGGACTTTTGGTAATTTTTCTAGTGGGCATATGTACACGAACACTATTGTATTGACGATATTAATATAGCATTATTTATGTGCTGATTATGTTGAAATTTAGAAAATACCAAAGCCAGTGGCTAGGTGCTGCGAGCTCGATTACTCAGCAGCATCACACACCGACACAGGTACGGTCATTGACCAATAAAAAGAGGGGAGGAATTAATGTACTACTGTGCCCGATGCGGTAAACAAACT
>Ga0187843_10000466_pt1 | contig 29179 bp, 38 predicted proteins | sample SpaLakP09_SKY_43_FD_134516 | JGI IMG/M metagenome (GOLD analysis project Ga0187843, IMG submission 134516) | Oligotrophic lake water microbial communities from Sparkling Lake, Wisconsin, USA - SP09_SKY_43 | ecosystem: Environmental > Aquatic > Freshwater > Lake | place: USA: Sparkling Lake... | reverse complement strand
TATATGGTCGTATTGATCTGAAAATGGTGAAGAATATTCACCGCAATCTGGATGCGCTTCTTTGAATTTTGGAATTAACCTTTGGTTCTTTGATGCTACTCTTTTTATTGCTTTTCTTATTTTATTTTTAGTTTCATCTTCCTTTTCCCATTTATTTTCATCCTTTACATATAATACTTCCCTCTTTTTATCTGCACAATGAACGGGTCTCTGAGACACATCAAGAGCTTTTAGGTTTTTAGTGATAATATTAGAAATACCTTCTACATAACCTAACTTTCCAACATTTTCTAAATCGCTTAACTGTAATTGTATTGAATCAACAAAATCCATAATATTCATCGCATGTTTACAAGTTTCATTTAAAAAGAAATTTAAGTTAAATGTTTTATTATTATTATTATTAATAGTGGTATGTGTTCCATTTTCTATTACTTTTAACATGACGGTTTGTTGTTCCACCATCATATTTTTTTGTTCTATTATTATATTTTTAAATTCGTTGTTTTCTTTGATTAATGTCATAATAAGTTCTTTATCAGTTGGTTCATTTGTAATTTCTATTTTATTTGTATTTTCTATTTTATTTGTATTTTCTATTTTATCTTTATTTATAATATTTGTTTTGGTACATTTTTTTTTATGTTTTGTTAAACCCTGACTATACTTATATTTTTTACCACATTTACATAAATACTTACAGTTATTATCTTTTTCTACAATATCTGTTTTAAGGTTATTTTTACAGCTTTCAACATAATAAATGCTACTCTCATCTTTATTTTGCTTATTTTGCTCTTTTTGCTGCTCTTTTTTATGTTTATCTGTTTCTAAATGTCTTGAAAAATTATTTTTCCTACAGCTTTTAAAATAACAAATTACACATTCAAATATTACTTTTTGTTTTTCATCCTTATTTATAATATTTTTTGGTTTTGCGTCTGTTTTTATTTTTGGTTTTGCGTCTGTTTTTATTTTTGATTTTGAGTCTGTTTTTATTTTTGATTTTGGTAATGGTTCAATACTATTTAATGTCGCATTTAATAACGTAAAAAACTCTTGTTCTTTTATTCTTGCTTCATAATGGTCAAAACAATTATAAAAACCAACTATTTCCATTTTCCAATTATCCCAACCTCCATTACTTCTTATAAATTCATATAGTTTAGTTTTTTCATTTATACAGCACTGCTTATGTGCGTGTTTTCTCTGTACAAAATTTGTAGTATGACCAACATATAAGTCCTTAATTGTATAATCTTTACAAGTTATTTTGTAAATAATTGTATTTGAATAATCTATTTCTTTTTTTGGCATTATATATTTATTAATATCTTATATTTATATTATATTTATATTATGCTTATATTATTTTAAGATATTTTTAAGATATTTCTAAATGTCTTGAAAAATTATTTTTCATAGTGCTTTTAAAATAACAAATTACACATTCGAATATTACTTTTTGTTTTTCAGTGTTACATCCCAAAGTATCATTTTTTAATCCAAATGTATCCATAATATATTCAAATAAAAATGTTTAATTCATTTTACTCAAAAATATAAAAAATTTATCATCACAAATTGAAAAACATTTTTTAAGCGATGAGACCATAAAAATTCATTATGCAGTCAAAACATGTTTTTGGCATAAAGTATTTTCCCTTTTCATTTTTAGACATTTATTTTTGTCCAATTTTCAAAAGATAAAAAAAGTCTTGAGTAAAAATTTTCAATATTTTAGAGTCACGTTACTGCAACTTTTAGAAATATTATTTTAATTATTTATTGTAATATTAATATCTTCAATACTGTTTTTACTGTATGTAAAGTATTGATATGCTGTATTGTTATTTTTTGATAACAATACTTCACTTTTATAAATATCTTGATAATATTCTTTGTTATTAAATTTTTTTATATTAACTGGAAAAACAATTTCACCATTAGTTTCAATATAAACAATAGTTATGTGTATTATTTTACAAAATTTCCAAAATAAATTATATATTTCTTTCCCGCCAATTATAAATTTTTTTTTATTTATTTTTGATACAATATTTATTATATTACTAGTATCAGTGAAAATTAAAGAACTATCGTCATTTTTATAATTAGCATAATTTCTAGTTATAACTATATTTATACGATTTTTCAGTTTTCCATTAGGTAAACTTTCAAAAGTTTTTCTTCCCATTATAACAACACTATCAGTTGTCATTTTTCTAAATCGTATTAGGTCTTCTGGAATATACCAAGGTATATTATTATTGCTACCTATAATTCCATTTATGTCAGTAGCAACAATCAATTCAAAATTCATTACTAAAGTTATATGATAAAATGTTATTTATTAGAAATATATTAAAGATGTATTAATATATTTATAAAATTATATGGCTAAAGTTGCAATTATTTATACTGGCGAAACAAGAACAATGGAGACAGCTATACATTATTTCAAAAAAAATGTTTTACTAAACGATAATTATCATGTATTTGCAGTAGTTCAATCAAATAATATTGAATTAGATAATTTATGTATTAGAAAAACATTTGGAAATAATTTAAAAAAAATAAACTGGTTTAATAAAAATGATTCAAAATGGACAAATTTACGTGAAAAACAATTGGAAAAAATATTTATAGATGATAATTGGAAAAATTATTTAAGAAATTCCGGTTCATTGATAGAATATTATCAAATGCATTTAGCTTATAAATTGTGTGAAAATTATGAAAAGGATAATAACATAGAGTATGATTTTGTGTTAAGATGTAGAACAGATGTAATTATAAAAGATCCAATTAATTTTGATATTATTTTTGAAAAAAATTATATTAAAGAACTTTTATATAAAATAAAAGAGTTTTTAAATAGTGAAACTATTATATCAGAAAAAGTTTTAGTTATGTTTATGAATACATTTTATAATGAAAAAAGGATTTTTTATGATTATATAGCAAATTCAAAAAGAACATTAACAAATTATTTTAACAAATTATTAGAAATAAATGATGATGATGAATTTGTAAACAAATTACTAACTTATTTACAAAATGGTAGTTATATAATATCTCTTAGAGAGAATATTGTTTATTTTGTAAAAAGGAAGTTAATGAATTATATAAATATATTAGGAATAACATATGGTGATTATCATGACGATAATAATTTGTATTGGTTTAATGCTGAATCACAATTAGAAAATATTTGTTTAGTAAATGGTATAGACATTTTTAATTCTACAACAATACTTGAAGGTTCATCGTTATATGGTTATAATCATTTAAATTATTTTAATGAAAATAATGAATTAAAAGATGATAAATATTCTTTTTTTATAAAAAGATATTAATTTTTTTTTAAATATGTAGAACTTGGATTGTATACTGGTGAAATAGGCAAAGAAATATTAGGGGAATACAAATTAACATCGCAATTTTTATGAGAATGGGATAAATGATTAGATAAACCACTTTTATTAAAGCTAAATATATGTGTTGGTGGCGGCGGTGATCCACTTTTATTATAAGAATTTATAGGAGAATCATTATTAATGTAGAAACAATTTGAAATATCGTATCCGCATTTATCTATATAATAATTAGTACCTATTAAATTATTTATAAGTTTTTCACTTTTGTTAACATTCTTTGATAAAGTTGTAATATTTTTAGCATCTATCATATATATATTATTATTATTATTTAAGTATTTTCATTTTATGTTAATATGTATAAATATAAATATAAATTTATTTTTTATATTTATAATGTCATATGTTTATTTATTAGTTTCAACAAAAGGAAATACTTATGTTGGTGCAACAATAAATTTAAATCATAGATTAAGACAGCATAATAAAGAAATTAAGGGAGGAGCTTACTCTACTGGAATTAAAGTTGACCAAGGTGAAAATTGGACGAGAGCCGCACACGTATCTGGTTTTCCAGATTGGAAAGCAGCTCTTCAATTTGAATGGAAATGGAAGTATTTGTCGCGGAAATATAATAAAAAAATGAACCCATTAGAAAGAAGAATGAGAGCACTAAAAGAATTATTATTGAGTGAACGTTCAACAAGTAAAGCACAAACTTATAAAGAGTGGGAAACCCCTCCAGAAGTTCATTGTGAAATAAATGAAGCAGAAATTTATTATACGTTATGATTTTGCTTATCAATTAAACCAGACATTACATTTATTTCGTGTTGTTGTTTTTGTATAATATTTTTAGCAATTTTAATTACATTATAATTTTCAGATTTCTTCAAAATTTCTTCGCTTGTTAGTATTCCCATAGAATGATGTTCAATCATCGATTTCAAATATTGTTTATCATTTATAGCTATCTGTTTTCTATATAGATAAATAAATAAAAATAATCCAGATGTAATACCTGCGTATAATTTTAAGCTAAATGTCTTATATTGATGGTCGTGCATCATTGTTTCTAATAAAATCATAAATATTCCCATTATAATTGCTATATATGCTTTTCCTATATTATTTGTAATATAATTACAGTTGCTAACCATTATTGGAGGCATTAAAAAATATTGAATAATGAAGTTTCCAATAAACATAATTAGTAATGTATGACTTTGTATCATACAATACATTATTATTTTTTTTTACTTGTTTTGCTTCTTATCCGTATTTTTTTTCTGAATGTATTTTTCTTTTTCTTTTTTTTACTTCTCTCTATAAAGTTTTTAATACTTTCTTTTTGATTAAGCATCATATCGATAATATGTTGAAAATAACAACGAAATTGAGGTCGCATTTTTTTAATATCATCAACGCAAATCCATTTAATTTTAGATTTTTCAAAAAATTTGGTTGTTTTAAATACATTTTCTGGCATATTTTTTTGAAGAAATATTTGATTATTATTATAATAGTAAGGCAAATAATGGTTATATTCAAAAGGAAAAATGTGCATACGGTATGTTTTATGATTATCCATCTTAAAATCAATATTATATGTTCCGTTTGTGCGTAGCATTTTGCGAATATTATTACTATTTCCTAAAAATCCGGTAAATTCCTCGCTGGCCTCCCTAATTGCGGTCTCAAAAAAAGTTTCATCATTATCAGTTCCCCCTCCGAAATCAGAAAATCCAGGAGCTGAATCTTCATATTTACCTTCTTTACCGAATAAAAAATATAGTTTTCCATCATGTATTGTTGTTGGTAATATGCCTGCGCCCATTATATTAAATTAAAATATTATTTTATTATATTGGTCCAAAATCATCAAGTTTTTCAGTAATAGAACCTTTTATTTTTTGTCTGGCTAGATAATAAACAAAATATCCAAATAACGCACCAATAATAGAGCCTACTATAACTTGTAATAAAGTATGATAATTATATACAACACGTTGCGAAATTATTAATAAAGATATAAATAAATATACATATAGTATATTTTTTCTTCTTAGAGAGAGAAAAACAAAAACTGTAGAAAAAAGTACATTTTGAGAATGTCCTGATGGCATTCCAAATATATCATACGGAATCCCATTATTAAATAAAAAATGTTTTCCGTGCGTTAAAGCTAAATTTAATGTTTTTGGATCATCTGTTGGTCTAGGTTGTTGAATAATGCCTTTTAAAATTAAGTTTAAGATAATATCACAAAATAAACCAATAGTATAATAGAAAAATAAATTATTTTTGTTCCATAAAAGATACATTGAGATAAAATTTAATATTATAGGACCATAGTTTCCAAATTGATTAAATAATTCTAATAACATAAACATTTATATACATAAATATAAAAATATAATTAGTAAGAAGATATAATAGTATCAACCAGTTTTTTTCCACCAGTTGAAGAAGGTTCATAATAAAATGAAAAATCTTCTTTTTTTGTTAAAATATTACTAATTTTGAATACACTCAATATATTATTTTGTGAATTTTTAGCATAATCATATATTTTATTATTCCATTCGTTTATAATGTGATGATATTTTTTATATTTTAAATTATCTGGATAGTAAATGTCTAATAAAACAATATTTGAGTTAGGTAGTTTGTCACGAATACTTGTAATTACCTTTTTATATGCTGTAAAAATAACTCCTAAAAACGCAGTGTCATTAATATCATTATCTCTATCATCATAATATGTTAATATATCATTTCCACCAATAGATATAAAAATAGTTGTATAATTATTATTAAGATTATGTGGTATTTTTTCAATCTGTTCATAAATATCTATAATTTTTGAATTATCAATAGCTAAACACATAGTTGTTCCGTTAGTTTTTTCTGTAAGTAAACTACAAACGCTTTTACCATTAGATACATAAGCGTCATTTTTAAAAATGCTATCACCTAATAAAATAAATATTTGTTTATCTACATTAAAGTTTTCCTTATATTTGTTAACATATGTATTAAAATATGACATAGAAATAATAAAGCAAATTAATAAAAATATATATAGATAAAAAAATTTCATATATATAATTACACCAAAATAAAATAACTTTTTACGCGATTAAATTTTTAATTTGCATTTTATTTTTTAAATTAAAATGCAAATTATGTAAGCTATGTAAGCTGTTCCAAAAACGAAAGTCATATAAACAATATATGCGGCTTTAGTAATATTTTTATTAATATTATCATTATTATTTTTAATTTTATATATAGCATTTGTCGTTGGTTTATATAAACACCCATTTTCTAATTTTTCATATGTATTTTGTTTGGTGTTTAGTTTATTTTTGTAAACTTCTGGCATGGTTATTAAATGTATAGTGTGATTATGTTTTTTTTTAGATTTATGGTTATATGTATATTCAAAATCTATATCTATAAAAAACCCCCAGTCTTCATTTATATTATCACACACTGTGGGATTATGTAGATTTAATTTATTTAAACTCATGTTAATTTAATTCATATAGAAATTATAAATGTAATAAAAACATATCAATTTTATTTTTTATTTTTTGAAAATGTGGCATTTTCATAATTTAATTTATCTTTTTTGTTTTTTCTTATAGTTGATTTTTTCCCTAAAAACTGTGTAAATTTGATCATTCCTTTTTTATTACATTTGGACGATGCATCAATCGTATTTATAGCTGCGTATGGTGCTAATTGAAAATCAAATACTGTTTCAAATAAATCCACAACAGATAATGAATCTGCTGAATATGATAAATTTTCTAAACGGTTGAGTTCATTCCGGACACTCAATGTGTTATTAATATAATTTTCGTGTATCATTAAAGCGTGAATATCTGGTGCAGACCAATAATAATTGAGTTTATCATCCAACTTTACATCCATTGATAATAGTTTCCCAGTTGTATCAAATACATTTAAACTTTCCGAATTTTTGTGCATGTCTCCTTTTTTGAATCCTAATTGTAAGTTATTTAATATAAAACGAATGTCACCGTTAGATTGTTCGTATAATTTATCTACCCCAGATTTTCCAATTTTAATATTTTCATTTGTAACAACTTTATATATCAATTTATAAACATCATCATATTTAGGTTTGTATAATTTAATATCAAAACAATAATTTAATATAGGTTTAATATTTTGATTATATCTATCATCGCAAATACATATAATAGGAATTTGTGTTTCTTTAATGCATTCAGTTATACATGAAATAAACCCATAGTCTCCTCCATTATGGTCAATATCACTTATAACTAATGCGTTTTCTTGTCCATCAAATGTTTTCTTTGAGTTAAGTAATGGCTTAATTGTTTGATTAATAGTTTCTTTATCTCTTGATTCATCTATTGATAAATGAATAATATTGTAATCGTGTTTTTTAAGAATTAACTCAACAAGCAATGACTTACCAATTCCATTCATTCCAGATATAAGAGCACATTTAGACTTTTTATTTTTAGGGTCCCATTCTAATAACCAACCAATAAACGGTTGGATAACATTTTTATTTCCTATAAAATTTTCAATATTATTTGGTCTATATTTTATAGTATACATTATTAAATTATTATGTTATTATATTGTAAACATTTCATTCAATTTTATTAATTTTACTTTATAAATACTTAAAGTTATTGTATAATAAAAATTAATATGATTACTTGTGATTTAATGGGAGGGCTTGGAAATCAGCTTTTTCAAATTTTTACAACAATTGCTTATTCTATAAAAACTAAAAATTGTTTTAAATTTCCAAATGTTGAAACACTTGGCGAGGGTGATACAACAATGAGGCTCACCTATTGGAAGTCTTTTTTATCTAGTTTAAAACCTTTTTTAATTTCAGAAACAGCTTTTATTTTAAAAATATTTCTAATTGAAATTGTTAGAGAAAGAAATTTCAAGTATAATGAATTGACTATTAATGAAACACCTAATATTATGTTATCAGGATATTTTCAAAGTTATAAATATTTTGAAAAAAACTATTATGAAATTTGTAAACTTATCGGAATTGAAAAAATGAAGAAAACATTAATTCAAAAATTAAAAAAAAACACAGAGTATGAATTTAATGATTCTATTAGCTTGCATTTTAGATTAGGTGATTATAAATACAGACAAGCGGTTCATCCACTAGCTACACTTGAATATTATCAAGATTCATTAAGTTATATTAAAAATGTATATCCTGATATACTATTTACTGTATTATTTTTTTGCGAGGATGAAGACATTGATGATGTTTTAATAAAAATAAATTGTCTAAAAAGTAATTTTCCAAATTATGTATTTATTCGTGGTGATAATACACTTTCTGATTGGGAACAAATGTTATATATGAGTATTTGTAAGCATAATATTATTGCGAACAGTTCGTTTAGTTGGTGGGGGGCGTATTTTAATTCTAAAAATGAAAAAATAGTATGTTATCCGTCAATATGGTTTGGTCCAAAGATTGAACATGATACAAGTGATTTATGTCCTCCAAACTGGATAAAAATATAAATAACATAAATCCCTAAATTATTTACGATATTTTCTACGCGTTTTTTTATGTGAGGTTGTTTTTTTTGCACGTGTTTTTCTTTTTCCTGCTTTTTGAACCAATCCGTAAGGGTTTTTTACACCTATAATAGTATTCATTATAATATTTATTAACATTTTATATTTAATTTTTACAAATATAAAATGTTATCATTGCCTAAGTTTTATTTGGTATAAACTCGTTTTTTGATTCTTGTATTATTTTAGCAGCGTCTGATTTTAGAGTTTCAATTTGCTTTTGTGTTGTTTCTAATATTTTTGATTCAACAATTGTTTCATATATTTTAACGCTATTAGCATAATCCGTTTCGCATTTTACATATAAATCAATAATAAGTCGTCTTGTTTTTTCAATTACATTTTGTAAAGAATTTTCAGTTAGTTTTGGATTAATTCGAATTACTCTTTTACCTGTGTATGGGTCTATAACATAAGAAAATAGTTCATTAATAACAGATAATAATTTAGATTGATTTACTTTTGCATTTTGAACCATTTTTTTAATATTTTCAGCATAATAAACAAATAATTTGTCTTTTTTGTTAATAACATATTTATTTTTTAAAATAGGATTAGCGCCTTGACATCCATTTTTTTTATTATAATCCCTTAATTTAATATCGCTAAATTTTGTTATATTAGAAGGCATATTTTCGTTTCCAGTAAATGCTGTATAAAAATTTTTCAAATCTTTCATAAATTGTGTTTTAGTTTGTTCAGACATTCCTGTAAAATTTCCATTTGAATAATCATAATTATCATCAAAATAAAGATTCATAAGCTCAGAAATGCCTGGTTCTTCTGCGAGTGTTTTATTTAAACCATCTTTATTAATATTCATTCCGCAAATATTTGATTGTAATGTTACATTTCCATCTGCGTCCTCGGTTTTTTCAGTTTTTTTAAGGTCTCTAATTCTATTTTCGCAAATGTTAAATTTGTAAATTTTTTTATCGACATTTTTAGGTATAGTATCTTTTTTTAACAATCCTGTTTTTATAAATTGCCCGTTAACATCTTTATATGTATAAATAGGGTTAATTGTCATTACAATAGCTGCGAACGCGTGTGCGATTTTAATATAAAATTTAGCGATTCCTATACATATACGTTTTTTTCTAATGCTTTTCTGTGTATCATTAGATACATCTAAAGTATCAAAATTATCTTTATTAATAAAAAGAATGGTTTCTTTGTTCATTTCATTAACTAATTCTCCTTTTTTAATTCTTTGAGATAAGTAGGTTACCTCCATATCATTTAAATATCTTTTGATTATGTCCGAAGTAAGAATAACTAATTTATCACAATATGCTTTTTCAGAAAGTTTGCTTAAACTTTTAAAATTCATAGTTAAAATGTAATAAGTAGCAATAGAATCAATAATATCATCAAAATTTTTAAATTCTTTTTGACTATTATTAACGTTTGATGAAGGGTTTGTTGAAACTGAATTTCCCATAATATATACTATATTATAATATAAATAAAATTGAATTAAAAATATTTTATCTATTGAATGATAATAAATATGAGTAAAGACAAAAGTCAAAAACGAAAGAATAATAATATAGATAGAACAAAATTATGGAATATATTTGATTCAGAAATAGAAAATCCAGATAAACAAAAGACACAATTAGAATGTATTTATGGTTCAGGAAATAGAGAAATGTGTGAAAGATGTGAAAGCAATTTAGCGTTTTCAGAAGAAGGATTTCTAACTTGTACAAATAATAAATGTGGTATTATTTATAAAGATTTAGTAGATCATAGTGCCGAATGGAGATTTTATGGTGCTGACGATAACAGCAATTCAGATCCGACAAGGTGTGGTATGCCAATAAATCCATTGTTAGAAGAATCTTCGTATGGTTGCAAAGTATTATATTCTGGTCCAATGTCTTATGAAATGAGAAAAATAAGAAGATACAATGAGTGGCAATCAATGCCATATAAGGAAAAATCACAATATGACGAGTTTCAAATTATTACAACTATGGCTCAAAATTCAGGAATTCCTAAAATGATTATAGATAATGCTATTTTATATCATAAGAAAATTTCAGAATACGAGTTAACCTTTAGAGGTGATAATAGAGACGGCATTATTGCGGCTTCAATATATATCTCTTGTAGAGTAAATAATTATCCAAGAACAGCTAAAGAAATTGCATCTATTTTTCAGTTAGACGTAACTAGTGCTACGAAAGGATGTAAAAATGCACTATTAATTATAAATAATTTAGAAAAAGATATGGATAATAAAGAAAAAACAAATTTTGGAAAAACAACATCTGCTGCTTTTATCGAAAGATATTGTAGCAAACTTAATATAAATAATGAGTTGACAAATTGTGTCAATTTATTTCAATGAAGATAGAAAAGATGAATATTATGCCAGAAAATACCCCTCCATCAATTGCTGCTGGAGTAGTATGTTTTATTTCACAATTGTGTAAATTAAATATAAGTAAAAAAGATATAAAAAATGTAAGTGAAACAAGTGAAGTAACAATTAATAAGTGTTCTAAAAAAATAGAAAAATTTTCTAAGGATAAAAATATAATTCCTGTTGCTATATTAAAAAAATATAATTTAGATGTAAAATAATTATATTATTTATCTGAAATATATAAAGCATCACCATAACCATAGAATGTCATATTAGTTAAAAGTCTTTTAAATTTATATTTTGATAAAAAATTGTCGATATCATTAATTATACAACAATTTTTATATATTTTTTTTACGTTAACTTTAATGTATATTGCTTTCGCTTGTTTTATAGATTTAACAGCACCTTTTAATGCCATAAGTTCTGCTCCTTGAATATTAATTTTCCAAAAATCATATTTAGACGCATCAAGATTATTTCTTTCAAAAAAAGTATCAATTGTAATACTTTTTGTATATATTTTGTCTACATATATAATGCTACGTTGTTCTTGTGAAATAGTTCCTAAGTCTAATAAACTAGAATATTGAAGATTATTTGAAATGTTAAATATAACCTCCTTGTCATTTTTATCTGTTATTACGGCATTATATACATTTGGAATTCCTCTTTTTAACGCTTCAATTACTTTTGTATTATTAGCATCTATCCATATAATGTCTTTATCATTTAATCTTAAATAATTATTATAAAAAGTTAATTCTTCACATTCATAAGCGCCTATATGGAACGCACCGTAAATATTTATATTTTTTGATAATAATAAATTATAAATGTCATCAAAATTAAGTAACATATGTATTATCTTGTATAATATTTAAATAATTTGTATATTGTTTATATATATTTATAAGTTATATTTTAAAAAATTAAAGCTTAAGTTAAAATATAAATGTTGAATGAAAGCGTTGTTCCTAAATCAATTTTTATTGTTCCATATAGAAATCGTGTTCAACATAAGTTTTTTTTTAGTAAGTATATGAGTTTTATTCTAGAAGACAAAAAGGACTATGAAATATTTTTTTCTCATCAATGCGACGCTAGAACATTTAATAGAGGGGCTGCTAAAAATATAGGTTTTATTGCTGCTAAAAATAAATATCCAGAACATTACAAGGATATAACATTTATATTTAATGATGTAGATACAATACCTTTTTATAAAATTTTTGATTATGAAACTACTCACGGAGTAGTAAAACATTATTATGGTTATAAATATGCTCTTGGTGGAATAGTTGTAATGAAGGGTAGTGATTTTGAAAAAACAAATGGGTTTCCTTGTTTTTGGGGCTGGGGAATGGAAGATAATGTATTGCAAAAAAGATGTGATGCGGTAGGTTTAAAAATAGATAGAAGCACATTTTATAATATAGGTAGTCCAGAAATACTTCAGTTATTTGATGGAATATCAAGAATTATTAGTAAAAAAGATCCATGGAGGGGCGAGCATGATGACGGAATTGATGGATTACGTTCAATTTCGCAATTAAAATATACAATAGATAATAAATCGGATAACCCAACAGACAACATTTTTACTTTTAATAATCCAAAAATAATGATAATAAATATTGCTACATTTTTAACACATATTCCTTTCGGTTCTGAGGAGTATTATAATTATGATTTAAGGGAAACTAAAAGAAAAATAATAAATCCTGATAAAATAAGGGAAACAAAAAAAACCGTAGTATCAACTAATGATTGGTCAAATATACCATATTATCCTACAACTTTGGAAAAAAAAGAAAATATAGCAAAATATTTAATATCAATGGGTAAACATGTTCCTGTAAATTTAATTAACGAAATTATAGATATTAAAAAAAAGTCTATAGAACATGACGCATATAATAATAATCAATCAAAAACTGATGAAGATTCATATGAGAACACTAATTCTATCCCACCTTATAATAATTTAGTAAATATTGGAAATCAACAAAATAGAAGTATTCCAAAAATACCGTCAAATAAATATTCGCCTGAATATGCAGCATATATTGGAGTAAAACCAAGAGCTCAAGCAAGCGCAAGAATTAGAATAGGTGGTATATTTTAGTTTTTATGCCAAACGTAAACCATTTCAGTGTAATTATTTTGCCTTTTAGATTTTTTTAATGGAAATGACTCGTGAGCTTCTCCAAATATAGTTTTTAACACATTAACATAAACCTCTTTACATATATTTATAATATAATATCCGCCTGGTTGAAGACAATTATACGTTTTCGTAAAGAGTGGTTTATAAAAATTTTCATTCATATCTTTCTTTGAATTATAATTTATATTATTTGGGTATTTTTCTAAAAAATAATAAGGAGGAGACGCGAATACAGTATCATAATAAATTGTACCGTAATCAAAGTCTATAGCATTACAAAAATACACATCAAAATATGTTTTTGTTTTTGTTTTTAAATATGCAAGCAAATTATCGTAAGGTTCCTTAAGATCACTATTTATCTCTATCCCATAATACGCTTCCAATTTTAGAGCGGCTGATGCAACTGCTGAACCACCCCAACCAGCACAAAAATTTAGAACACGTTTTGCTTTATATTTTATATAAATCTCCATACAATTCAAAGGTCTCATTATATTTATTGCGCTTATGCAAATATTGTATATTTCTTTTAAAACAATATATTCATTTTTAGTTTTATTTTTATTTTTAACTTCTGTATAGTATTTAAACATTGTTTGTATAAATTTTTTTTCTTTAAATTCTTCTATATTTTGTATAAATTCAAAAAAATTTATATTATATTTACCTTTAGTTTCTAGTCGTTGTTTAAAAGTAAAATAATCTACTACATTATTTCCAATTCGAGATCTGGCTGAAATTGTATGTGCTTTATTACCTATTTCAATTAATTTATTCATTTCATTCTCAACATCAATCGTATCTATGTTTTTTATTTTTTTACATATTATATTTTTTTCTTCTGGTTCTATCATTAAATAAATATGTAAGTTAATATTTAAATAAATATGTAAATTATTATTTAAATATTTAATAATATAAATTAAAATGAATAATATTAATGATATAAAACACGCTTTTTATATCAATTTAGATACACGTCCCGACCGAAAAGAACATGTAGAAACACAATTAAATATGATCGGAATTAAAGCAGATAGATTTAAAGCAATTAAATTAAATAATGGAGCTATTGGATGTAGTATGAGCCATCTTAAATTGTTAGAAAACGCAAAAAAAATAACTTACCTCATATTTTAATTGTTGAAGATGATATTTTGTTTACTAAACCTTCTGTTTTTATTGAAAATTTTAATAAATTTTTAACACTTCATAAAATGTTTGATGTTGTTTTATTAGCAGGCAACAATTTACCACCATTTTTTCCAATTGATAATACTTGCGTAAGGGTTACAACATGTCAAACAACAACAGGCTATTTAGTCCTAAATCATTATTTCGATATTCTTATAGAAAATTATAAAAAAGGCATTGAAAAACTTATTCAAAGCCCAAATGAACACAGATTATACGCAATTGATAAATATTGGTTTAACCTTCAAAGAAGAGATAAATGGTATTTAATTATTCCATTAACTGTTAGTCAAAAAAGAGATTATAGTGATATAGAAAAAAAACTGACAGATTATTCTATAGCTATGCTTGATTTAGAAAAGAAGAATTTTTTTAAAAAACAAATAAAAGAAAAAATGACTAAAATTGAATTTTTATAAGTTTTATATTAAATTTGCCTGTAATAATCTTGGAAAATCAGATAGTTCAATATCTGTAAAATATTTATTTGTAAATATATTAAACATACTTGTTTTTAAATTATTATCTAAATAAAAACCAATAGCATAGTCTTCAAGATATTCTTTTTTTATAAGTTCTCTCTTATTTATTAAACAATAAATAGCATTTCTAGAGAGAAAATAAAATCTACCACTACAATATTTAGTTTTATATAATGGTAGGTTTTTTGGAAGTTCTGGGTGTATTCTATAATATTGTGATAAATATGGTTGGTTAACATTAACAATATAACCTCCATAATTTGGCGATGGGTTCATTTTTGTTATGAGATTTTTTATAATGTCAAAAAAATTAGGTTTTACTAATATTTGATCATCATCTGTTTTAAAAATATATTTAAAAATAAATGTTTCATATATTGCGTTATAAGCAGTTATTACTTTATTTGGTAAGGAATTATAATCGTCGGCAACTTTAACCCATAATATTTTATTTTCATTATCAAATTCGTAGTTTGTTTCTAAACCTTCATTTCCTATTACATGATAGTATTTTAAATATGACGGTATATTAGATAACCAAGTTTTTTTTTGGAATAAAGCTTTTTTTGCGTATTTTTTACAATTCATAATTAACATTATAAAATCTTGCTCAATCATGATATATTGTAATTATTACTTTTATATTTTTATATTTTTATATTTTTATATTTTTATAAATTAAATTATTTATATACCTTTAGACAACTAAAATGCAATTTTTATAATATATATATATATAGAATGGAAAACGGACGAATGATGTTAGTGCACTCTGTAATAATAGGTGTTTTATTGTACTTATTTATGATTTTTATACTTGGTCAAAAACAAAATGTTTCTGAAAATAGAAGTATTTTATTGGCTGCTTTGATATTAGTTTATATGATTTTATTTGGTCATGGATTACCGAATTCAATAAACAAAAATTTATTTTGAGTATATTATTAGAATAATTGTAATAATATAGTAGGCGTTTTTACACCTTTTAACATTTCAAACATCGAATAAAATAATAAAATATAGTTATATTTTATGAAATACAATACAAATAAAAAAAATAAAAATCTTAAAAATAAAACAAAAAAACAATTTTTATTTAATCCGGAAAACCCTAAAAAATCGTTTGATGTGTATATTGACAAAAATCCAACGGATACAATAAATATAAAATATACAACATTAGATGATGTTAAAAATACTATTGATAAATTAGAAAAATTATACAAAAACAAAAAATATACACATAAGCGTATATGGCAAGTTGGTATGATTATGTATGTTCGTTTAAAAGTATTAAAAAATAAAAAACCCAAGCAATATGCTTTGGCAAATAAATATTTTACTTTTTTAGGAAAAAGAACAAAATTAGAAGAAAAATTAAGATATAAACTTTCATTTACACCCTTGAAGATTTAAAACGGGTCAAAGATGGTATAATTGTGTAAAAATATATATTTTAAAAATTATTTTGGACTATAAGGGAATAATTTAAGTAAGTTTGTATTATAAATAGAAAAATTAGGGTCATTATTATTTGCTCCGACCCCACTTCCATAACATCCACCACGTTGTTTGCGTTTTGTTTTACTTTTATCTCCATTTTTACGTTTTTTAATTGTTCTTCTTATTTTTTTTCCTTTTCTTCTTTTTTTTATTGTTTTTCTTCTTTTTTTTCCACCATAAGAGATGTCTTCATTTGTTGTATTAACTGATACGTCGTCATTTAAGTCTGATAAATGTAATGAACCTTCATCTGACATAAATGAGTTATTTAAATCTTCGTTTTCATCTAAAATAATACTATCATCACCATTTGTATCGCCAGTTGTATTCATAGAGTCATCCATTGTTGTAAATGAGTTATCTAAATCTTCATCATTAAAGTTATGTTCATCATTTGACGCATTAGAAATTCCAGAAATATTTAATTCGTTATTTTGATCATTTTCATACAAATCTTGTATTAGTTCTTGTGGTGTAAATGGAATTCCTGTTTCAGGGTTATTTTGTTGAAGCGAACTTCTTATTAAATTCATATTAAGATTATTTTGTTCTAATAAATTAAAATCTTCATTGCTAAATCCTAATTCTAAAAGTTCAATTCTGTCAACATCAGATAAATTACCTCCTACCATTTTTTTAGTTGATTTTCTATTTGCCTTGCGTCTTTGTCTTCTAAATTGTTTTCGGGTTTTTACCATAATATATTATATTTAGATTAAAATAATAAACTAATGTGTCTCTAATTTATAACCATTTTTATCGTAAATCCAAATTTCATACTTTAGATTCAATTCTTTTGCTGCCTTTTGTTTTTCAAAAACATTATTTATTTCTTGATTTGTCCATGTAGACTTTATCTCAATACATCTGTTTTGTGATTTTATATAAATGTCTACATAATGACGTATCCTTTTATTATTTTTATCATTGTACCATATTTCAGGAACATATATTTCTATTTGTTATTATATCATCCTCACATATTTTTTCTACATATAATAATTCATCTAGTCCATAATTTTCGTATCCTTGATAGCATATGATTTTGCCTGATGGAAATTTATATTGTTTCTTATTGTATGAGTTTGTTAACATTGTTTCCGCTATTTCTGCGTTTTGTGAAGGATATGAAACACCATATTTTATTAAATTTGTATTTTTAATTTTTTCTTTGCCATTTTCCTTGCTGCAATTTTTACAATAACCATTTATTTTCAAAAGTTGTCTAAATGATTTTTCAAAAATATTTTCACAACCTGTATATAAACAATTGCCCTTAATTACAGTATTTCTATTTATAGATGCATTAGAATATTCTTCTGACAATATAATTTTATTATTATTGCAAAATTCATTTAGCTTATTTATGTCAAATATTAAGTTGGATTGTTTTATTTTATTGTTTGCAATGGTTGTCATGCAATCTTTACAATAAGAACCTGTTTTTACTAATTGTCTAAAATTTTTATTAAATTTTAGACAACAACCTTCAATTATACAATTACCTTCAATATAGCTTTCTCTAGCAATTTTTTCAGTTGTATAATCTTTACTCAAAATAATATTTTTATCATTACAGTATTCTATAAGGCTTTGAATTGTATATCTCATTATACTTAATATATAATTTAATATCTTAAATTATATATAAAAACTATTTAAAAAATCCTTACCATATTAGAGTTAAAGACCTCCAGGAAATCCGACTAAATTCAGCCCTATACCTGCCCCGGCGCCACTTCTAGCGCTAGCTCCCATCGAGGGTACGTATGTATCAAGGATACTGAAAGTAGCGGCGGCAGTTAACGCAATTAAAACAATTTCTTCAACATTTAAAGAACGTTTTGGGATAGCATATGCGGCAATTGCGACCATTAAACCTTCTACAAGATATTTAATAATTCTTTTGACAAGTTCTCCAACATTTATTAAACTTTTCATTATAATAAATAAAAAGAAAAAAATAATATATATAAATATAAAAAAACTTAAAATCAATAATTATATAATATAAAATGCAACGTTCTAAAGATAAAAGTTTTGCCAGAAAAGAGATAAATGGTAAAAAAAACCCTAAATATATAGATTTATTAGAGGAGGACAAATCAATATCTGGTCAGAAATTTGTATGTGTTTCTTTTTGTTCTCCTGAAAAAATCCTAAAGGAGAAGGAAATGTTTTTCTTTGAGGAGTTTATAAAAAAATGGGAATTTAATAAATCAATGGAAAAATTTGTTCAGTTCCTAAATTTTATTTCATATAAATACAATGTTTCATTTGACGATGTTTCAAATGACTTGAAGGATTTTGTAAAAGAAGAAAAAGAAAATTTATCCAGAACAAGTATGCAGGATGAATATAAGACTTTTATTGATAATAATGAAGATGAACTTCAAAAAAGATTTGACATTTCTCATAACTTTCAAACTAATACTAGAGGATTAAAGATACGAGGGTCATATCCTAGTCAAGAAGAGGCTGAATTAAGATGTAAAATGCTACGTGAAATTGACCCTAATCATGACGTTTACGTTGGACCTGTAGGTATGTGGATGCCTTGGGATCCTGAAGCATATAAAACTGGAAAAGTTGAATATATGGAAGAAGAACTAAATCAATTAATGCACGAGAAAACTAAAAATGAAACAACCGCAAAAACCGCTTTTGAACAACGGCTTAAGGAAACAAAACAAAAGGCTATTGAAGAAAATATAAAATCTGCTGAAAAATCAGGAAACACATTGACTCAAAGCATCGATAAAAATGGAAATTTGATTGGGGTTAATAATGGTAATACTCAAGAAGGTATGTTAAAAGACCAAGAAAATATTTCTACTGCTGACATATGCAAGGAATTATTCGACGGCGAAAATGTTGTTGTTGGTAAAAGTGATAATGGACAAAGCCTCTTAGTTAGCGGTCCTTTTGCTAAAAATAATTAAATGTTATATTACAATAATAATTTAAATAATATACAATAAATAATATAACAATATGAAAATTTGTTATATTATTTCTACTTGTGATAAATATCTTGAAACTAGATATAAATATCAAATGGAGACAATGTTAAAAAATGTAAATGTTAATGACATTTACTATCTAACATCTAAACCAAATATTGAAAAAAGACAATTTGGTTGGTATTCAATGGATGATACACAAAGTATTACATGGAAATATATTCATTTTATATACAATATGGAGATTCCTAATTATGATTGGTATATTTTTATTGACGATGATACATTTGTATTTAAGGATAGACTTCATAATTTATTAAAAAATTATGATTCAAATGAATCTTATTATATAGGATATGAAAATCATCAAATAAAAAATGAGTTTTGCGTATATATGTCTGGTGGTGCTGGTTATGCTATATCAAAACTGTTATATTCTCTTATTGTTTCCCATTTAAAAAAAATAGGAAGGGATAACGCTTATTACATTAGACAATTAAAAGAACAGTTTTGCGATGATTTGTGTATAGGTCTTTGGATAAAAGATATCGAAAAAGAAAATAAAATAAATAAAATTCATAACGAATTATTTAATCCTATATTAGTAAATAACGAAACAGCAAATAAAACAGCAATTACAATTCATAAAGTAGTCACCAAAGAATTATATGATTTATTTTACTCAATAGAAAAATCTGAAATTATTGAAAATAATGATTATAATGAAAAATCTTATATAAAAGACTCTGTATTTGCTTTAGTGTCAGATTTAAAATATTTTAACAAGGCAAAAAAAACAATTATTGATTTAAGAAGTAAAGGTAATTGGAATGGTGAAATTGTTTTGATTACAATCGATTTTAATTTAAATGTTAATTTTAAAGATTTTTACAATATTACTGAAATTAAATTCCCAGAAATAAATAAAACTATTCTTCTTAGTAAAATTGGTGAAAATGGGTTTTTACGTAATGATGGGAGGGAACTTAATAAATTAAATCAATGGGAAAAACTACATATATTTGATGATTATTTTACTAAATGGTCTAGAGTAGTATTTTTAGATGCTGGTCTAAGAGTTTTAGACGACGTTAAGTATTTACTTGAATTAGATTGCAAAGATAAATTATTAGCACCTAAAGATGGTAAACCGTGGGAAAACCCTGAATTTAATTGTCAACTAAGTTTTGACAATCAGAATGTAATCAATGAACTTAAAAATGATTTTGGAGATCATATTTTTAAATCAAATTATATGCTTAATTGTATATGGATATATGATACGAATATTTTAAAATTATGTAATAAAAATCAGTTAATAGAAGCAATGAATAAATATCCTTGTTCACATAATAATGAAATGGGCATTATGAATTTGATGTTTCATTTTAAATATAATTTATGGGAACCTTTACCTAAAAAATCTTCAAATGATAAATATTTATTTGAATGGTGTGAAACAAATTATCAACATATCACAACATGGAGGGACTATTGTTTTATAAAATATCCATTAACCATAACATTTGACGATACGTAAAATTAGTATTCAATCATTTTTACGTTTAAAATTTTATTTGGTTTATATTTTAATATATCTAGTTCCTTTTTTGTTGTTGGAAATTCATCATCACCGTATATATCTTGTAGCATTAACCATTCAAATAACCCGCCAGCATATAAGTATATATTATAAAAGCCTAATGAATTTAGTTGAGTATATTTTGTATATACATTTTCATCATTGCAATTACGACCATAAATTATTATTTTAACTTGTTTATTGTTTATTTTCATAAATTTATTAATAAAATCTATTTCATTTTCAATGCTGAGTGTATTTAATATTAAACAATCTTGTTCTTTTTCATTTAATGTATTGATTAAAATATACACTTCTGAATTTCTCATTACATATTGAACATCTTCATAATTTATTTTTTGTCTAGTTTGGGAATTTCCCATATAATATTATTGAAATAATTATTTAAATAATTATATAATTATTACATTTTATAAATACTTTGATTATTACATAGTATTTATAAAATTAAATTGCTTATTATAGATAAAATATTTATTGCATAATGGAAATAAAAATCAATTCATTTTATGAATGATAATGAGTGGCATTTTTATCAAAAATCCAATGATGATTGTTTATATGAACATTTGTTAATATTCTGTTTCTTAATGCGGGTGCTGATATGTTTACATCACGAGCTGAATCAGCAATAGTTTTGAAAAAAGTTTTTTTTCCAGTTGAACAACAAACTTTAATTACAGGTTGTTCATTAAATTGTTCCTCTTTTGATATGCCTGAGTATCTCCATAAAAAACCTTGACAAACTCTATTTTCACGTAAGGCTATACCTACGGCTGTTCCAGTTGTTAAATTAAGCGAACGCCCTGCGGCTTCTATGCTTTCATATGTTTTTATAATTTCTCCTGTTTCTTTATTTATTTGATCAATAGAACGTTTTGCTTTTCGAACAATCGGTACATCAGAGTTTATTATTTTATTACATTTCAACTCAGATTTGGTCGTATTATTTAATATATTTGACATTTTGTCTAAATCTTTTGAATTATTTATCATAATATTTTCTAAATTTTGAGTTATATCTATTATTTTTTTTATATTTTCAAATGAACCTTCAAATTTATTATTACCTAATAAAACACAATGTTGCTTTAAAATAAACATCATATTTTTTTCAGAAAATGGATAAGATACAACTGTTTTATATTTCATTTCTCCATTTGAATACAAATTATTTAAATTATTCGTTAATGCTTCAAAATCCTTTTGTCTTGTTATTGAACAAATAAAACGCATATTTTCATATTGATATATATACAAATAATAACCATATTTACATAACGCGAAATTACTAGATATTTTATTCTTTGTTTCTACTGTTATATCTCCTTCCCCTGTATAATTATTAAGTTTTAATGTTATTTCACTTATTTTCTTTTCTTTTCTCTCTAATTCTGTTTTTAACAAAGATATTTCTTCTTCTTGTGTTTCGGATTTTTTCAGAAGTAAATTGTAATTTTCAATGTTATATTCATTCTGTTTAATTATCTCTTTTATATATTCCTCAACCTTTTCAATTGTAAATTCATCGTTATTTAACGCTAATAATTCTCTATGCACTATATCTTCAATTTCAACCAATCGAATTCTTTTTTGTAATATTGGATGTTTTTTTATAGCATTCTCAATTTCTATTTTATTTTTTACTTTAAATGCTGTATACAATCTAAAATTATTATACGTTTTTTTATGACATTTTACTCTCTCTGATAAATTATTACTTTGTCCAAATTTAATTAAGGTTTCTTGATACATCTTACTATTGGGTTTTCCTAATGTTTTGTTGTCAATCTTTCCAATATAAATACATTGTGTATTTAATGGAAATTGTTCTATAAGCGTATCTTCTTTTAATTTTTCCTTATCTTTTTCTACACTTTCTAATACTTTTTTATTGTCTTCTAATTCTTTATTTTGTTGTATTAATTGTTGTTTTAATTCACTACCTTCTTCTTCAATTGTTTCTTGTAATACTTCTTCCATATTCATATAATATTCATGAATCTCGGATGCTTTTTTAGTTTGAGATTTTAAACATAATGATTTAAAACATTTAATATTTAACATTATTTTTTTGACATTATGTCCACCACTTCCTTTTTTTTGCTTATCCTCAAGGGTAAGCAAATTTTCTTCTAAAACCGCTTTCTCTGAAGAGAAAGCGGATATTTTATAATCTATTTCAATCATAAAATGTTTTTCCAATAATCTTGTAGCGTGTTGTTTAGTAGAAAAGCCTAACCATTTCCATACATTATCTAAATCAATAACAAAATCCTTTGATTTATCATAATTTAAATAGCAATAAAAGCTACTTATAAATAACTGTTGTTCAAAATCTGTAAATTCTTCTTTGATTTTATTTAATAATTTCACATTATATGTATTGGTAAGCTTGGTAATTGGATTGCTCTCAATAAGTTCAACGATATTTAACTGTTCCATACGGTTATATGTATATAATGTGTTGTCTTTAAGTATTACATTCGCTTTTTTATAAAAAAGCGAATAATGTACTTGTGCTTTTAAAATACAAAGCAATATTTATTGCTAGGTAAATGGTTTTAACTTTCGCTTATCCTTCCGCATAAGCGGTTATTATGATTTAATTGAACTGTACAACAATTTCAACCTCCTCTTTCTTAATGCTTTTAGTAGCGGATATAGAAAGTTCTTCGCGTTTTTTCCGTGTCTTGGAGTTGTCTATGATTGTTTCTTTTCGTTTTGATGTACTATTGCGGTTATTCATGTCATTTTCTATGGTGTCATAATTTTCTTCAATGAAATCAATGACACGATTTTCAATGGCCCATTTGAAAAAATTTAATTGTCCGATAGTGGTTTCAATACATGTTTCATTTTTATATGGAATACTTATCCTGTCCCATCTACAAAATGGGTCAAAACGTCTTTTGCTATATGCTTTCAATTTGAGCTTGTAATCAAAGTAAACTTTAAACCGAATAAAACTATTATTTGAATTATTAATATTATACAATGTATAATTCTTTTTGGCGTAATTAGTAACAAACCAATCAACAATTCTAAGAGATATTTTTGATGCGCCTGTAATAATTTTAAGCATTTTGGTTAGATAATTTTCATTTTTATAAAAATCCATCAAATTATTTAACAATAAGTCATTTTGTGTTGTATAATTTTTGTTTACACTCATTATTTAAAAAAGACTACAACCTATTTAAGTAGTTTATTGTAGAAACAATTATTTTATTTTAAATATTATATAATATATGAATAAAAATGAATATAAAATAATTAATGGAAATGAAATTTTGATAATTAGTTTTGGTGGTTTGGCATTAAAATTTGGCGGAATTCTTCCATTTGAATTTTTAAATTATTTATCTTCTATATATATTAATATTTGCGATTTAATATTTTTTACAGATAGTCATCAGTCATGGTATCATAAAGGAATACAAAATATTACAAGTAATATAGATGAAACGACTTTGTATTTAAATAATATTATTAAAGATGGAAATTATAAAAAAATAATATTTATGGGAACTTCGGCTGGGGGTTATGCTTCTATTTTATTTGGTTCAATATGTAATAATGTAACTAATGTTATTAGTTTTATTCCACAAACAATACTTAAAAATCCAATAAATTTAAAGTATTCAAATCTTAAAAATATAATAAATCAAAATACGAATTATATTGTATATGGAGACATAAGTATTAAAGATAAAAATGATCCGCATCATATTTCACATTGTGAAAATATAAATTGTTTTACAAATGTAAAAATAATTAAAAATAATGGTTGTGACTTAAAAAAAATAAGAGACAGCGGTTTTATAAAAAAATTATTAGATGATATAATTTGTAGTATCTAAAATGATAAAGTAACTAAAATTATTAATTATTATTTTCCTTAATTTTTGTTTCGCCTTGTGTTGTATTAATCGGTTTTAAAAATTGGTCTCTAACTTGTATATCATTTATATAACTATTTTCTGAAAAAAATGGGTTAACCCCTATTTGGTGTAGCATATCTCTTCCAGATATTTTTGTGTCTAACTCTTCTCTTTTATTAGATGATTTAAAACCAGAACCATAAATATTATTATTTAATATATCCCAAGTATTTTCATCATGGTTTAATGATGATGTGTATGCTGATGATTCCATTTCTTTACTAAATTGTTTATTCTCTAATTCTTGAACGTGTTTAAGTCTTCTTGATCTTTCATATGCTTCATTTTTTGTCCATTTCCACTCCATACTAATAATAAACTAATTTATTAGTAAATAATAAACTTATTTATTTTGTTTTACAATATTTAATTGTTTTGTAAATAAAAACTTTTCATCAGTTCTTCTTCTTCTTTTTAAATTGCAATCTAAACAAGCCAAATGATAGTTACCTATATTGTGTCCTAAGTCATTATCAATTCTATCAACTGTCCATTGTTTCATTTCTCTCAAAATGTCATATAAAACATTCATTGAATTTGTACAATATCTACATTTAAGGTGACACTCTACCATTTTATTAATTACTGATTCAAAAGTTAAAAAATTAATAGGGTCGTAATGTTTTTTTAACAGGTCTTGTTGTTTATAACCGCATATTTTTTTATTAATTTCTTGAATTGCTATTTTGGACACATCATCTACATATTTAAAATTATTATTAAAAATATCTGTTATCATTATTAATTGATTTGAAGGTTCAAAATATTCATTTGAAAAACACCATTTTTCAGAAGCAATTCTTTTTTTTTTATCTTTGTTAACAACATTTTCACACATTGTTTTTATATTTTGTGTTCCTTTTATATCTATTTTTTTTATTTCATCATCCATATAATAAAATTATATTATATATTTTATTATTTAACTAATATAAACATTGTTTCATAAATATATACTTGTGAAACAAGTTAAACTTAAAACATTATATTAATGTATACAATGGAAGAAAATACTAATAATGAGTGTCAAGAACTTAAAAATATTAAATATAAAACAATGATATTAAATGGAGTATCTTTACACGAAACAAAAACAACAAATGATATTTCTAATTTGGATAAATTTTTAGAATCTGAAAAAATAAATAATAGCAATGAACCGTGGTGTAAACTAAATAAAACTATAAAAATAAAAAAACTTAACGAATATGTAATTTTATATAGTAAAGAAAATGACCTTGATGAAGAAGAAACACAATTATTAACATTATTTTTAAAGTCAAATCTTGATAAAAAGAAATTGTCAAGAGTTAAGGATGTTATATATGATAAAATTAATGGAACTATTAAGCTAATACCTGCGTTAATTTATACGAAAAATACTAAACATTTTACATTTAAAAATATAGATAAACGTGTATCAACATTAAAATCCTTAGCTCCTAAAAAAACATGGCAAGGAACTAAAAAAGTAATAACCCAAATTAATACTGACACTGATTCTGATTCTGAATGAAGAAAAATATTAAAATTATATTTGTTGCGATATTTTGAATTCGCAATATATATTACACATACCACAAAAATAATAAAACAAAAACAGCGTCATAACTTATATATTTGATAACTATGATTTACTTGAAAAATGGCTTAATAAATTAAAAATAATTTTATTTTGATTATTTATGTTATTTTCTAATAATAATAATTTATTTTCTAATTGTTTAATTCTATCTTTTATCTCTTGATTTATCTGAAATAATGCGTCATATTCATTTTTAGAAATATATTGTCTTTCAACATATATTATATTATTTTGTGTCATTTGTATTATAAATTAATATATACATACTTTATATCAAATTATAAATAAGTATTGTTTAATTATGCATTATTTGTATATGACCTTTTCTTATGTCATATTCAAGACTCCACGCGCAAGATAGACAACAAAATATGTAATCGTTAAATAATATACTTACACTTATAGATTTAATTTTACTTATATAATCACCACAATCATCACATTGTACCTGTTTTAAATATTGACAAATTAATTTCATTTGTTTTCGATGTTCGACATTATACATCCCTATAATGTCTTGAATGCTTTGAGGTAATTCAGAAATACGAAGTAATAATTTATTCATTTTATTTTGTGGTTTGTTTATTGAAATACTTTCTTATTAATTAAAAAAAACATATCAATTTTTTTATTAATTTCTTTTTTGAAATACTTTACCCCATCCAATCATAATGTTTTTAAAATAATATACTTACGCAAATCGTCCTTGACTAATATATATTAGATTATCAATTCTTATCATCTCTTCATAAGCCATATCAGAACAGAGTACGCTACAATAATAATTTTTCTGGCAACACATAAGTACACATATGGCATCATTTTTATTTATAAAGTCGTCACAATAATCACATTGCTTCATCTTTTTTACTAATTCTTGACAAATTATTTTCATTTGTTTTCGATGTTCGACATTATACATCCCTATAATGTCTTGAATGCTTTGAGGTAATTCAGAAATACGAAGTAATAATTTATTCATTTTATAAGAAGTATGTGTAAGGAATTGCCTTTTTATTAATTAATTAAAACCGTTTCAATTTTTTTATTAATCTTTCTCTCTAATATTTACACCCTTGAAGATTTAAAACCGCACCTTTCGGTATAAAATGAAAGGAAACTTCAAGGTTTGCCTATTTCAAGGCATGTAAATTTTGATTTTGGGAATTCTTCTAAAAACCCTGATGAGTTATTGCTTCTTGATAAATAATTTGGTCGTTCTTTATTATTTATCGCATTATAAGCAATTTTATAAATATTTGTAGCACCATTCACATCTCTATTCCAATAACCGCATCCGTTCTTACAACAAATCAGTCCATGGACGAGAATGTTTCCTCTTTTGTATGGTCTTGGATTTTTCATTACCATATTCTTCGCACAAATACCTATTTCACATTTGGAACATCTACAACTTGTTCTAAATTCATCAACCAAATAAGTTTGAAAACCTGCTTTTCTAAATAAAGTTCTCATACCTTTTCCTTTGGTTGCTTCCTTGTATTTCATTTGTTGTTTCTGTTCGTAATCGCCAAAACAAACTACTACTTCTTTTTCATTACCAAAAATGCGTTTGAAATTATTTAACATTTTCTGTTCGCTTTTCTTTGTATTTCTATAACTCTGTAATCGTAGTTTCCTGAAAATATATTTTTCGTAAAACTTGAATAACATACCATTTATTTCACTCTTCTTTTGTATATATTCCTTAAATTTTGATATGGTAAGTGATTTACGATTTAATTTTGATAATTCAGTTTCCCATTCTATAATTGTTTTACCATATATTTTTTCCTTTTTCAATTCCAATTGGATTTTAGAATATTTCTTTTTCTTGGTTTCTTTTCTTCGTTGGTCTTGTGAATAACGAAACTTATTTGCTTCTTTATTATCATTATCTACGCAATAAATTAAATCACATTTTCCTGGGTCTATTGCTACAATCTTTTTATTTTGTAGTTGTGAATAATCTTTTAGTTCATCAATATATTCTTCATTATTTATTCCTTTTTTCATCATAGGTAGTTTCTTACCAATCAGGTCTTTTCGTAATAATAACAAAGAACAACTAATTCCATCTGTTTCTATCATGTGGTGAAATTCATAATGTTTTTTATTAAAACATTTTCTTTCAGTTCTAAAAAAGAAATCCCAAATTTTATTTTCATTTCGTTTCAAATTTCCTTCTGTTAAATAATCACTTTTATTTCCTTGTTTTTTAGTCATAAGAAGATGCACTAATGTAGTTGTATCTAATCTTATATGTTTTGGTATAATTTCATTACGCATAGGAAATACATTACAAATTGTTTGTTCTTCTTTTTCTACTTGTTTCATCATTTTA
>Ga0187843_10000465_pt1 | contig 29261 bp, 25 predicted proteins | sample SpaLakP09_SKY_43_FD_134516 | JGI IMG/M metagenome (GOLD analysis project Ga0187843, IMG submission 134516) | Oligotrophic lake water microbial communities from Sparkling Lake, Wisconsin, USA - SP09_SKY_43 | ecosystem: Environmental > Aquatic > Freshwater > Lake | place: USA: Sparkling Lake... | reverse complement strand
TCGTGCCGCAGCGGTTGAGCAATTACAAGTTTGGGGCGAGCGTAACCAAATTCCGGTGATAGCCCAGCATTCAGGTGCGGATAGCGCCTCAGTCATCTTTGATGCATACCAAGCGGCAAAAGCACGTAAGGTTGATGTATTAATTGCCGATACCGCGGGTCGCTTGCAAAATAAAGCGCACTTGATGGAAGAGCTGAAAAAAATAGTGCGGGTGATGAAAAAAATTGATGACGCGGCCCCGCACGAAGTCATGTTAACGCTCGACGCCGGCACTGGCCAAAACGCCCTGAGTCAGGCGAAATTATTCCATGAAGCAGTGCAGCTCACAGGCATCAGTCTGACCAAACTCGATGGCACGGCAAAAGGCGGAGTAATTTTTGCAATTGCTGACCAATTTGCTTTGCCAATCAGGTACATTGGGGTAGGTGAGGGCATTGATGATTTGCGAGTTTTCCATAGTCAGGATTTTATTCGCGCTTTGTTTAATAAGGAATTCTAAGCATGCTGCGTTTTGATCAGGTGAGCAAAGGGTATCCGGGTGGTTTTGTTGCTTTGGATAAAGTCAGTTTTGAACTGCAAAAAGGCGAAATGGCTTTTTTAACCGGTCACTCTGGCGCGGGAAAAAGTACTTTGCTACGCCTGATCAGTCTGATTGAACGACCATCCACAGGCCAAGTTATTGTCAATGGCGTGGATTTGGCCGACGTTAAAGTGAAGCAAACGCCGTATATGCGCCGTGATATTGGGATGATTTTCCAAGATCACCGTTTGTTATCGAGCCATACAGTTTTCGATAACGTGGCATTGCCGTTGGTTATTGAAGGATTTACTGGCCGTGAAATGGCGCGGCGAGTCCATGCGGCATTGGATCAAGTCGGCCTGTTGGACAAGGCGCGTTGTTATCCAGCAACTTTGTCTGGCGGTGAAGCGCAGCGAGTCGGTATTGCTCGGGCGGTAGTTAATAAGCCGCCGTTGTTGTTGGCTGATGAGCCGACCGGCAATCTAGATCCAGATTTATCAAAAGACATCATGCGAGTGTTTGAAGCTTTTAACCAAGCGGGTGTTTCTGTACTCATTGCCAGTCACGATTTAAGTCTGATTGCCAGAATGCGTTATCGTACTATGACCTTGAAAAATGGCCGAATGATCAATGATGGCTTATTGCATTCGGAGGCTCAAGCATGAGTATGTTGTTGTCAGGTCGTGCTGTCGGTGCAAGTACAGTTAAATTAACGCGCCGAGAAAAACTTTGGCGAGCATTGGCAACTAACGCACGTCAGGCGGTCAGTAGCCTTGGCGAATTATGGCGAACGCCGGTCTGGGCTTTTGTGACTGTCGCGGTGCTTGGCGTCAGTATGACCTTGCCCGCAACCTTGCATTTGTTAGTGAAAAACATTCAGCAAGTCAGTCGTAGTTATGATCAATCTTTTGAAATCAGTTTATTTTTGAAAAACGAAGCGACGCCTACCGATATCGCATCCTTTGTCACTATTTTGCAGGGCGATCCAGACATTGCCAAAGTTCGCCTGATTGATAAAGCTTCGGCGATGGCCGAATTTAAGCAGCAATCCGGCTTTGGCGAAGCTATCCGTTTTCTGGACCAAAATCCCTTGCCAGATGTTTTGGTGATAACACCGAGCCAAAACTTACCTTCAGCGGCCGAAGATTTACTGCAAAAATTAGAAAAAGAACGATTTGTCGATTTAGCCAAGTTAGATATCAGCTGGCTTGAACGGTTGGCTGCGCTGATGGCGCTCATGCAACAAGCAGTGTATACCATTGCAGTGTTGCTACTCTGTGCCGCACTGTTAGTGATTGGCAATACGATCCGTCTCCTTATCATGGATAAAAAAGCCGAAATTGAAGTGATGAAATTAGTCGGCGCAACCGATGCTTTTATTCAACGGCCTTTTTTGTATACCGGCGTTTGGCTTGGTATCTTTGGCGGATTTTTAGCGTTTTTAGTCATTGAATTCATGATTTTGTGGCTCCGAGCGGCCATCGCGAAAGTCACTCAATTGTATCAAAGTGATTTTGTGATTAACTCGCTGTCGCTAGCCGAGTTCGGCGTTTTGATGGCCATAGGGACTGGTTTGGGTTTGTTTGGTTCTTATTTGGCGGTGCGCAGCCACATTAAAGCGATTGAACCTTAATCAGTTCGCTTCTTTGCGGTGCGATTAAAAAAAGCCAGTGGCGCTGTCCTACTGGCTTTTTTGTGGTTGGAATGTCATTCAGCGAGTCCAGCTACTTATTCACCGGCTTCTTTCATCAGACCGTGAGCCCAATCGATACACAGCAAATATTCGTTACTTAAATCCATTTCTTTGCCAAAAATTTGCTGCGTGAGCTGTTTTTGGAGCTCCCAATCACCGAATTCATAGGCCTTTGCCAAACGCAAGTAAATCCCTAAATGGCCCTTAGCTTCAAGCAATGCGTCCTTAATTTCCGGTAATATTGGCAAGTCATCGAGTAAATTGATCAGCGGTTGCTCTAACAGGGCATCCACTAACGAAAATAGGCCGGTTAAAAATGCCGCAGGGGGATTATCCGGATCGCCTTTGATGGCCGCTAAGCGGTCGCAAAAACGGCCACGAACTATCGACATATTTAATAATTCGTTTGGGCCATCTTCACTCAAATTCGCTAATGCCAATAGCGCAATGAATTTCTTCAGCTCAGCTTCGCCCATATAAATCATCGCATGCTTGAGTGAGCCAATGGCTTTTTCTCGCGCAAAACTGGCGCTATTGACGAAGCGCAGTAATTTGTATGACAGACCTAAATCACGCTCAACAATGGCGGATAGCTGATCAAAATCAAGCCGAACTTTGCTTGATTCGGCGATTAGCATTAATAAATTAAGTTTGCTACTGGCGATTTTCTTGTGTTTAAGCATTTCAGGACGTGCAAAGAAATAGCCTTGAAACAAATGAAAACCGAGTTGTTTTAATTTTTCAAATTCCTCGGCAGTCTCAACTTTCTCCGCAAGCAGCGTGACGGCATGATGACGCACGCGCGACACATATTTGCTGATTTGTAGAATATTGAACTGGCGCACATCGACTTTAATCACACTCACGTAGGGTAAAAAGATATCCCATTTGGGGTCAAAATCATGGTCATCTAAGGCCAGCTGATAACCCATACGATGCAATTCACGGCAAGCGGCTAATAATTCCGTGGAAATTGGTACTGTTTCTAAGATCTCGATCACCATGCTATTGGGATCGATAGAGGTGGGGAAATGATGGATCAGTGTATCAGCGGAGAAATTGATAAAGGCTTTTACGCCGCCGGTAATTTTTTCAACCCCCATTAATAGGTGGTGTTCTGTGATCAATTTTGAGGTTGCTTCATCTGCATTGATGTTCGGAAAGCAATTAGCGACCCCGTCGCGAAATAACAATTCGTATCCATACAGTTTTTTGTCCGGGTCCAAAATTGGCTGACGGGCCAAATAACAGTACATACTGACTCCTGTTGTACAACTGGTTGAAATGCCAGCAGTCGAAAAAGGGAAAAGTTCTCTCAAAAGATGTAATTACAGTGAGAGTCTAGTTATTGAGCATAACGGATATTTCGTCGTTGTCTTATGAATATATATTCTCAAATTCTTATTTTAAGACAATTCAGTTCTTAAAACTGCCGAACTTCGATTAGCACTCTCCGGTAAAGAGTGCTAATATGAGGCTACTTTCATCCTTTACAGGAGTTATGTATGACAAATCCAACGCAGTTAATGACTTTATCCGTAGCTGGTAGTGGCAGTTTAGAAGCCTATACTCATGCGGTCAGCACAATCCCGATGTTAAGCGCGGATCAGGAGCGAGCATTAGCCGAACGGTTACAGCAACATGGTGATTTAGAAGCTGCAAGGCAGTTGATTATGTCTCACTTGCGATTTGTTGTGCATATCGCACGCAGTTATTCCGGTTACGGACTGCCAATCAGTGATTTGGTGCAAGAAGGCAACATCGGATTGATGAAGGCGGTTAAACGCTTTGATCCAACGGTTGGTGTGCGCTTGGTATCATTTGCGGTGCATTGGATCAAAGCTGAAATCCATGAATTCGTGTTAAAAAACTGGCGTATTGTCAAAGTTGCCACGACTAAAGCGCAGCGTAAGTTGTTTTTCAATTTAAGAAAATCAAAGAAAAACTTGGGCTGGTTCAGCCAAGAAGAAGTAAAAAATGTGGCAGAGGTTTTAGGCGTTCCAGAATACGAAGTGCGTGAGATGGAAGCTCGGATGAGCAACCACGATATGCCATTTGATGCACCAGATGATGACGAAGATAATAACTTCACCGCACCAGTGTATTTTCTGCGAGATAAATCGTCGGATTTAGCCAACAACTTTGAAGAAGACCAATCAGAAGGTGCTGCAGTTGAACGGTTACAAGCCGCAGTGCGTACTTTAGATGAACGAAGCCAAGATATTATTCGGGCGCGTTGGTTAGACAACCAAAAACTGACGCTGCAAGAACTTGCTGATCGTTACCAAGTTTCTGCAGAACGCGTTCGTCAGTTAGAAAAGAATGCGATGAAAAAACTGCATGCCGCTATGGTGGATGCCGCGTAATTTCTGCAACTTTCTGCAAAAAGCAAAGGCAGCCATGGCTGCCTTTGTGCTTTTTTAATGCATGATAAATCTATTTTTACTTAGGGTAACTTGATTACGTGTTGCGTCAGATTTGGATATTTTTGCTGTAAGAATTGTTGTACCGACTCCACCGTGACCACCTGATATTCGCCATTCAATCGTTGTTTTAACGGATGATCAGAGAAAGTCACATTGGCTCGAAACGCGCTTGCTCCGACTCGTGATAACGGGTCCACACTGATGACGCCAGGTTCATACTGTTGTGTTTCCAGCCACGCTTGTAGCTCAGCACGGTCGAGGCTGTGGTTGTTGTGGAGCACGTGGGCAATTAATTCAAGACCCCATTGATTGGAGTTTTGATAGTTATCCGAAAACGGGTATGCCAGCATGTTGTACTCAGGAAAGTGCACTTTTACTGCGTTTTTATTTAAAATCGCGGTATTAAAACCTGCTTGCAGTTCTGCAGGCGGAATGATCACTAGCACTTCAAACGCGAAGACATCATCCAAGAAAAAATTACCAAGGCCTTCTTCATACAAACCTGAACGGTCAGAACCACACTCATTTAATTCATGCAGCACGGTGTAATGACCAGGTTTGTCTTGATAAACCATGCCAAGGTGGGAATAACGCAGACCGTACTTTTTTAAATCTTGGCCGACTCTAGCGATAATGGCCGTTTGCGCATTCTGACTCACCAGATACTGGCGGGTTTTTTCGGCGATTTCGAGCGCATTTGCCAATTCCTGCGGTTCGAGCTCACTTTCGCCGCAAGATTGGCCGGCAAAACTTACTGAACTCCACAACAAAAGAAAGCCGGCGGTGACAGCCGGCCATCTCATCTTCGGCACCATTAATTGGATACCTTTTTATGATCAATCAAAGCCTGTCCAACTTCATTTGGGATAAACGCGACAGCTTTGCCACTCAGTACTAAAAAATGACCAGTGCTTATGGCCGTCAGTTCAATCACTTGACCTGCGACAAAGCCCACTTTTTTGATGGCTTTGCCTGACAGTTTGATAGTGGTGCTGGCCACTTTACCACTGGCTTTGACCACGATAGTCACGGTATCTGCACCGGCTTCAACGGCTTCAATCAGCAACTGACCTGAGGCCGCTACTGCAGAAACTGAACCACTTAATACAATGCCTACACCTTCTGACATCACCGCTGATGCGTTGGATGCGTTACAAGAGCCACCGCAATCTAACGCCATTGCTGGGGTGGTAATCATTGTTGTAGTGAGCGCGGCGACGAGCAGCGAAGTACGAAAAGTGTTAGCCATAAAATTTCATCCTTTTTAATCTTTAATTTATTTACTCATTCCTGCGCCAAGATAGGCAGCTGAAACTGAATAATACCTGAAGCCATTGTTAATACTGTAATACGCCAACCGCCGGCATCGACGCTGTTGGTACTATAAACGGTTGTTCTGTGGGGATTAATTCCACCATGGACACGCTAAGCATTTGTGCTGGGCTTGGTGGAGTAAAACCCGGCAAATCGATTTGTAATGGTACTCGCCACGGCAGTAATTCCAGTGGTTGCACTTCAGTTTCTGCGCTCAGTACTTGTACCACAGGGTCTGCGACTGGAACTACAGGTACTGGTTCCGCCGGGATATGGTCAACCGCAGTTTTGGCGGCTGTGCTCTTGGTTGGTAAGCTCTTCGCGGGTGCAGAGACAGTTTTGTTCGCTGGATGAACCCGCGTCTTTGCGATTGTTGGTTGAGAATTGGCGGTATTATGGGGGGCGCCCGGTAAATCTAATAACTGAGATGCTGAGACTAACTGAACGCCTTCGCGCTGCAGACGCGGCAGATTTTTACGCAAATATTGATAGGTTTCTGGATAGGGATGACCGATAGCAATAGCACTGCCATGTTGTTTTGCGATAGCTATCAAATGATTAAATTGCTTATCAATGGCTTTATAAGACTTATCGTTGTCTAAGAACACATCGCGGCTACGACTTTTTACGTGATGCTGTTTGCTATATTTCTCAACCTGACTGCGAGCTGTTGTTTTGCTATCAATAAAATACAAGCCACGTGAAGCCATCCATTGCATCGTCCAATCCATCGGTTCTGCCAGTGAGGTATAGCGGCTACCCATATGATTATTGACGCCGACCGCTTGTGGAACTTGGTTGAACGCTTGGGTCAAAGCATGATCGACTTGCGCCTTTGACATCGACTGACGCAGCGCGCCTTTGCCAAGTAAGTGGTTAAGTGCCACGGCTTCCATCGGCATGTGCAACATGACTTCTTTACTACGTTGCTCGGCTAGGATCGCCATTTCGGCGCCGTTTGGGGTAAAAGGCATGACTGCAAATGTTAAGGCGTAGGGCAATTTGATCAAATGTGGATCGGCTTTTTGGTAACCAATATCATCAATAATAATGGCAACTTTGGCAGGGGCAGATTGCGCAAAGGCGGGTAGCAACCACAGAGCGAAACAACAAATAAACAGACGCATCAACACAGAATTAATCTTCACTACAAAGTTATGGGTTGCCCCAGAAATGGTAATTGGCGCGCTGGCAATCATTTCACGCAGCGCTAACCGTTCAGCCGTATGTGCGCTTAAGGAGCTCGTAACCAAGCTAATGGATCGACTGCGCTACCTTTTTGCCTAATCTCAAAATAAAGCCCAGGACGACCTAAGCCGCCGCTCTGCCCAACCAAAGCCACAGAATCACCAGCTTTGACCTCGTCACCGGGCGCTTTGAGCAGACTTTGATTATGGCCGTATAAACTCATCAAGCCGTTGCCATGATCGAGCACAATGACCCAACCGTAGCCTTTTAGCCAATCGGCATAAATGACTTGTCCGGCGTTGACGGCTTTAACAAACTGGCCTGCTTGGGCTTGAATAATGATGCCGCTGGCGCTGGTCTCGCCGCCATGGCTTGCACCGAAACGTTGCACGATTTGCCCTTGCACCGGCCAAGGGAGTTGTCCTTGTTTTTTGCCTTTGTATTCTTGCCGACGTAAAGCTGCTTTTTCTTTCAGTTTATCGATGGTGGCTTGTAAACTTTTCTCATTACTTTTTAAATAAGCCAACTGTTGCTGCTGTTCTTTTAACAAGTCTTGCAAAGTCTTCACCGCGACTTTTTGCGCTGTTCGAGCATTGGCCAAATCATTTTTCTGTTGCTGCAGCTGGTCGACACGCTGTTGCTGCTCCGCTACTGCGCTTTGATGGGTGGCGGCAATATTTTCCAGTTCAATGACCGTCCGTTTTAATTCGTTGAGTTGTTGCATCCGAGCATTGTTGAAGTATTGATAATAAGTAAGCAGCCGCTCAAGCTGCAAAGCATTTTGCTGGTTTAACAGCATTTGTGTGTAATCGTGCCCACCCACTTGATAGGCTGCTTTGACTTGCTCGGCTAGCAGCAATTGCTGGGCTTGACGTTGCAATTCAAGCTTTTGTTTTTGTTGATCAATGCCAGTAAGTTGCTCTGCCAATCGACTCAGTGCTTTTTGCTGTTCATTCACCGCTCGGCTCGCTTCAGCTAATTTTTCATCTGAGGCTTTGAGCTGTTCTTCTGCTTCCGCTAATTTTTGCACATGGGCTTTGCGTTGTTCTTCACTTTGCGCAATTTCTTCGCGCACGCCTGCAAGCTCTTTGCGAGCTTTAGCGGTGTCTGACTGCTGCGCTGCTAATGGCAAGGTTGCCAATAGCAGCCAGAACATGCAAATCCGTTGCTTTAACATCTTCAAGACAACTTAAATAAAGGTTTACCGGTCATTTCTGGCGGAATTGGCATATTGCCGAGCGTGAGTAACGTGGGAGCGATATCACTCAAAATGCCGCCTGCAATGGCTTCTGCTTGACGTCCAACATAAATTAACGGCACAGGATCTGAAGTGTGCGCTGTATGTGCTTGGCCAGATTCGTGGTCGACCATTTGTTCGGCGTTACCGTGATCAGCAGTAATTAAGCACTCACCGCCAACCGAGGCTAAGGCTGCAACGACTCGGCCAATGCAATGGTCAACGGCTTCAACCGCTTTGATTGCTGCCGATAAAATACCGGTATGACCGACCATGTCGCCATTTGGATAGTTGCAAATAATCACATCGTATTTGTTGCTATGTATGGCTTCGACTAATTTATCTGTCAGTAGCGTTGAGTTCATTTCCGGTTGCAAATCGTAAGTTGCAACGTTAGGCGATGGCACCAAAATTCGGTCTTCACCGGCAAATAACTCTTCGCGGCCGCCGCTAAAGAAGAAGGTAACATGCGCATATTTTTCTGTTTCAGAAATCCGCAGCTGCGTTTTATTATGCTTAGCCAACCATTCCCCAAGCACATTATTTAAGCTGGTTGGTGGGTATGCGACAGGGGCTTGAATATCAGCAGCGTATTCGGTCAACATCACAAATTGACTCAGTTCAACTTGGCGTTGACGGGTGAAACCGGAAAAATCTGGATCAGTAAAGGTTTTGGTGAATTGACGAGCACGGTCGGCGCGGAAATTCATAAAAATTAACGTATCACCATCGGCTAAACGAATAGTTTCGCCGTTATCATTAAGAATGGCCGATGCTTTAACAAACTCATCGTTTTCATTGCGTTCATAAGCGGCATTTAAAGCACTCAGGGCATCTGAATATTGATAGTCTGCTTTGCCATCCACAATCAAGTTGTAGGCCTGTTCAACGCGGTCCCAGCGTTTGTCACGGTCCATGGCAAAGTAGCGACCAATCACCGAAGCGATTTGGCCTTTACCAATTTCGGCAAATTTATCTGCGATGAGTTTAAGTGATGCTGCAGCACTACGCGGTGGCGTGTCACGACCATCTAAAAAGGCATGCAGATAAATTTGCTCAGCACCTTGTTGTGCCGCGAGTTCGATCATCGCAAGTAAATGTTCTTCATGGCTATGCACGCCACCGGGTGATAATAAGCCCATGATGTGCACTGCTTTGCTCGCTGCAACAGCGCCTTGCACGGCATTGGTTAACACTGGGTTTTCGAAAAAATCACCATCGCTAATGGCTTTGGTAATGCGGGTGAAATCTTGATATACCACGCGACCAGAGCCGAGGTTGACGTGACCGACTTCAGAGTTGCCCATTTGGCCATCCGGTAGGCCGACGTCCAGACCTGAACCAGAAATTAGACTGTGCGGATAGTCGCGCCACAGGCGATCCATCACTGGGGTATTTGCTTGCGCTATAGCATTGTCCGTCGGGTCTTCGCGATAACCCCAACCATCCAAAATTAAAAGAACTAGTGGTTTGACCGACTGTGCCATGACTACTCCGCTGCTTGTTGCTTGATCATCATTTTTAATAGACTCATCTTACCGAAAATTAGCCATGACTCCAATCTTTGCTGGTTATAAACTGTGCAAGCAGACAACAAAAGCATGAATTGCAGCGGGCTAGAGGTCTGAGCAGGGCTGTTTTTAGCATCGAAAGTGGTTATACTCGGCCTTCAACTGGTTTTAAGGCTAGACAATTTCATGCAGCAATATATCGAATTCGCCGGCAATCATCCGGCTCTCAGTCTGATTTGGGTGGCGTTATTATTAGCGCTCGTGGTCAGCTGGATCCAAACCCTGTTGTCAAAAGTGCAATTTGTGTCTCCAACGGAACTTACTTTGAAAGTTAATCGGGAAGATGCAGTTGTGCTGGATATTCGTGGCGCGGATGACTTCAAAAAAGGTCACATTGCCGGAGCGCGCAGCTTGCCGTTAGCGCAATTACCAACCCAGCTAGATACCCTTGAAAAATCTAAAGACGCACCCATTATTGTTGTATGTTTTGCCGGTATGTCAGCGCAAGGGGCTGCGAAGCAACTTTTAGCCGCTGGTTTTACCAAGGTTTTTGTGCTGACCGGTGGCATGCAAAAATGGACTGGTGATAGTTTACCAGTTGTGAAGAAGTAAGCGGAGTTCAGTCATGAGCGCAAACACTGTCACTATTTACACTAAAGTTTATTGTCCGTATTGTGTTCGCGCAAAGGCATTGCTCACGCAGAAAGGCGTCGAATTTAACGAGTACAAAATCGATGAACAGCCTGAACTGAGACCGCAGATGATTGAACTCGCGGGTGGGCGTACCACAGTGCCGCAAATTTTTATTAATGGACAGCATGTGGGTGGCTGCGATGACCTTTATGCGCTTGAAGCGCAAGGGCAATTAAACCAGCTACTCCAACTACAACAATAATTCTGGGTTAGGATTTAACATGACCGACGCAATCAATAACGTAAATGCTGAAGAGCAAGCACAATTCGCAATTCAACGTATTTATATGAAAGATGTTTCTTTTGAAACTCCAAATTCTCCGGCTATTTTCCGCAAAGAATGGCAGCCAGAAATTAAACTAGATTTAGACACCCGCAGCGAACGCTTAGACGACAACATGTTTGAAATCGTATTGTCTTTAACTGTGCATGCGACCATCGGTGAAGAAACTGCATTCCTGTGTGAAGTTCAACAAGCGGGTATCTTCTCAGTTCCAGCCTTACCAGAAGCACAAATGGCGCACATGTTAGCGTCGTTCTGTCCAAATATCCTGTTCCCGTATGCACGTGAAGCAGTATCAAATTTGGTAAACCGTGGTACGTTCCCGCAACTGAATTTAGCGCCAGTTAACTTTGACGCTTTATTCGCGCAGTATATGCAACAACGTCAAGCTGAAGCGCAAGCTCAGCTCGCGAACTAATAACCATGTCGCTGACAGCTGCTATCACCGTGCTCGGCGCGGGCTCTTACGGCACCGCACTGGCGATTTGTTTGGCTAGAAATGGCCATCAAACGCTATTGTGGGGACGTAATCGCGAAGACATGGCAGCGATGGCAAGTACTCGCATCAATCAGCGTTATTTACCTGACGTGGTTTTACCTGAGCCACTAGCGCTGACTGATGATCTGATCGGCGCGGTTCAAGCGAGCCAAAACGTGCTAGTTGTCGTGCCTAGTCATGCGTTTGCCGATACGTTACGCCAAATCAAGCCATATCTTTTGCCCCATGCTCGGGTTGCTTGGGCAACCAAGGGCTTAGAGCCGGATACTGGCCGTTTGTTACAAGATGTCGCGCGTGATATTTTGGGTGAAGATGTGTCGCTTGCAGTTTTGTCTGGGCCGACTTTTGCGAAAGAATTGGCGAAAGGCTTGCCGACTGCGATTTCGCTGTCATCGACAGATCCCGAATTTATTAAAGTGCTTTCCGATCTATTGCACTGTGGTAAAACCTTCCGCGTTTATACCAATCCTGATTTTATCGGCGTGCAATTAGGTGGCGCCGTTAAAAACGTGATCGCAATTGGCGCGGGAATGGCTGATGGGATTGGTTTTGGTGCGAATGCTCGCACAGCATTGATTACTCGGGGTTTGACCGAGATGTGTCGGTTAGGTTGTGCCTTAGGTGCTAAAACAGAAACGTTTATGGGCATGGCTGGCCTTGGTGATTTAGTCCTCACTTGTACTGACAACCAATCCCGCAATCGCCGCTTCGGTTTGTTGCTAGGGGAAGGGAAAGGCGTTGAAGAAGCCATGGCTACCATCGGCCAAGTGGTTGAAGGCTATCGTAATGCCAAAGAAGTGTATAACTTAGCAACACGAGTTGGTGTTGAGATGCCTATCACCGAGCAAATTTACCAAGTCTTGTATTTAGGTAAAGACGCTAGAACAGCTGCAGTTGACCTATTAAGTCGCGAACGTCGCGACGAGTGATTAGCTTGCTGGTGCTTCTGGCATCAGCAACTTCTCTGTTTTTAATAAATCTAGCACTTGATGACTTGGCACCGCTAAGCCCTGCACTGGACCACAGCCGTTTTTTACTCCCATCACATGCAGCAAATACGCCTGCATTTCTGTCGTAAGTTCAGTCGCGGTAATTTCGATGTGCTGGTTGGCAAAAATTCGGATAATGCTTGCACATGAATTGCGTTTTTGATCATGTTGTTCGATTTCTGCCACTAAATTGGCAGCCAGTGAAGCCTCCTGCCAAAACGGTAATTGAAAAACCTTCATTGAGCAAAGACCATCCCCTGCATCGGTCAGTATTAACTTAAATCCAAGTTGGCGCAGTTGTTCGCAATGTTTGATAAATGCATTCGGTTGCTGCAACCAACCAGTTTCGTCAAAACCCAGTACTAGTTGCTTTGGTAAGGTTGGGTAGTCGCTGCAAAGACCGCCGAGAAACTCGACTAACCCTTGTTGTAGTAAATGTTCAGCAGATAACTTCAGTCGGCAGGTTGGCATTTTGGCAGTTGGCTGCCACATTTGCAGTAATTCGGCGAGATGGGTAAGTGTCCAGCGTTCTAGTGCAACATGTTGTGCTGCGTGCTCTAAGGTACATGCAAATTGCTGAAAACTTAGTAATCCGTGATTTGAACGCCAGCGAGGTTCAACCTTTAATGCCTGTAAACGTTGGTCCTGTAAGTGATAAATAGGTTCAAACCATAATTCGAATTGATACTGTGCAATCGCTTGATGTAATTGTTGTTGTGACTGCACTAACCAAGGTTGCTCATCAAGCGGGTGGAATAAACCAATCTGAATAAGCCGAGGCGCTTTATGTGCACGCCACAATGCTTGGCCTGCGGCGTGTAACAACGCATCGGCATTTTCAGCAGAATCGGGATAGACCACACCGCCAACACAAGCCTCAAGGAGGATGTTGCAATCATCATCGGAATGGAATTGTCGGCATTGGAGTTGCAGCTGCTCTGCCAACTGGTAACTCTCAAACCATGCTGCGCGGCCAGCATTTTTTAACGGACTAATGATCAATAATTGATCTGGCTGTGGTTGTAATATCAAGCAATTTGCTGGCAATACTTTCTCTAACTGCTGCGAACTTTGTCGAAGCAGTAGCGCTAAGGTGTCATCGCCAAAACTCTGCGCTAACCGTGATTTTTCCGGCCAATCAATTAATAACAAGGCGACTTGATGTTGCATACCATGCGCCTGTCGTAACGCCTGTTCAATTTGATATAAGGTCAATGAGCGGTTAGGTAAGCCTGTGGCTGGGTTCAGTAATAATTGCTGTTGCCATTGTTTTTGCAATGTCAGCATCTGGCGTCGGTCATGAGCTTGGAGTAAAAAATGGCCGCGCCCTAAATGCAGCACATCCAGTTGATACAATTGCCGACTGCCACTTTGATCATGCAGCCAAGCGTCAATTTGGTGAAACCCGTTTACGGCATCACTCAGAATTTGTGGGCAAATATCCAGACTGGAACTGGTGGTTTCAAAGAGTGGTAACTGCGAAGGTGCTGCGCATAAGCTAGCGCTCTGATTTTGCTCAATGATTGCGCCATCGATTGTTAATAACCAACATGGCAGTGGTGATGCGCGATACATGCGCTTAAATTCTGCACGTGGAATGCCGAAAAACCGTTGATAGCCAAAGAATGCGAGAAATGACAGTGGGATCAACGCCACGCCAACAAGAAGCCCCCAATTCATCCTGCAAAATCCTTTCTGCGATGTTCGTTGCAAAGACTATAGCCAAAACTCTGTTAAATACCAAAATTCCGAACAAAATCAGTTAATGACTCACGGATGCTGTATTCGCTCATCCATGGTTGCTAGGGTATACTTGGCGTATCTTGTTGGCTTATTTGATAGTTTGCTATGTTTCATATCGCTTTGTTTGAACCTAAAATTGCGCCAAATTGTGGCAATATCATTCGACTTGCAGCCAATACTGGTTGTTTTTTACATTTAATTGAGCCGTTAGGTTTTGATTTTGAAGAGAAAAAGTTGCGCCGTGCCGGACTTGATTATCACGATTTAGCCAATGTCACTCGTCATGCGAATTATCAGGCGATGCTTGACAGTGTAGCGCCGACGCGAGTGATAGCGCTCACCACCAAAGGCAGTCGACCACATAGTGAAGTGCAGTTTGTCAAAGGAGATCTACTGTTGTTTGGTTCTGAGACCAGTGGTTTGCCTGATGAAATACGCAATGCAATTCCGGCTGAACTCCGGATCCGGATCCCGATGATGCCAGATGCTCGCAGTTTGAATTTGTCCAATTCGGTAGCGATTGTTTGTTATGAAGCTTGGCGGCAGCTTAATTTTAATGGTGCGGGTTAACATAAGGCTTAGGCATGTCATCAACTGATTACGTGATTTGGGTCCGGCGGTCAGGATATCTGACTGTTGGCATGGCTTTAGTCATTGTTTTAATAAAACTTTATGCTTCTATCGAAACCAATGCCGCGTCGATGTTGGCGTCATTTATGGATGCCTTATTAGACGTTTTGGTGTCGTTGCTGAATTTTATGGCAATTCGCTATGCGACCAAACCTGCAGATGATGACCATCGCTTTGGTCATGGTAAAGCTGAAGCCATCATGGCACTTTTTCAGTCGGCCTTTTTGGTGGCTGCATCAGCAATGTTGCTGTATCAAGGGGTGAGTCGTTTCTATGCACCGCAGCCAGTTGGTGCTTTGCAAATAGGTATTGTCAGCACTGTGGTGTGTAGCGTGTTGACACTGACGTTGGTTCTGATACAACGCTGGATCATCAAGAAAACCGGCTCGTTAGCCGTGCAAGCCGACCAAGCGCATTATCGAGGCGACTTATTAATGAATGCGGCGGTGTTATTGGCGATGGTGCTGGTGTCAAATAGCGTGCTCTGGGCTGATGCGGCGATGGCTGTGTTGATTGCGCTTTACCTGTTTTGGAATGCCAGTCAGCTCTCTCGCGAAAGTTTCAAACACTTGCTAGATGAAGAACTGCCTGAACCGATGCGTCTGCAAATTTTGAAGACATTAACGAATTTATCCGCCGTGCAAGGGGTAGATCAGCTGCGAACACGCCAAGCTGGACCTCGAGTTTTTATTCAATTGCGGTTAGTGCTTGCCGATGAACTTTCACTGCATGACGCGCATGACATTACTGATATAGCCGAACAACAGGTCGCGGCGCTATTCCAAGATGCGGAAGTCATCATTCACGCAGATCCGCGTTCGGCAGTACCACACATGGAATATCCGCTAGATGCGACTTCGCGATAACAGCAACGCCCGATTGTTATTGTGAAAGCTCGTTGAGCCTTGGTTAGTTTGTTGTCATTGCTCTTTCGCCGCAGTCACATTGGCGACTATGTGACTTCGGTCTCACTCACTCGTTGCCTATCCGGATCTCCAATGATTTTGGCTGTTGCATAGAAAACTCAGGTAGTTTTGCTAGGAATTCATTAATGGCAGCATACACTTGCTGGCGTTGCCAATCCTGTCCACAGAGTAGTTCATGCTCTGCTTGCGAAATCACAACTTTGTTACCGGTTTGCCAGTGTTGCCAAAGTCTATTTTGCGCCTGATTGTCGACCACCCGTTCCTGTTCTGCTTGCAACAAAAGCATTGGTATTTCCGGGATGTTGCCATGCAACAATTGCCGGCAGGCACGCAGCGCGCAAGCGAGCCATGTCCAACTGACGCCGCCAATTTGGTACTGCGGATATTGGGCATAAAGTTGACGAAACCAAACGTAGCGTTCTTGGCAGGTGGTTAAATCATTATTTTCGAAAGGCTTTGCTTGGTAAGGGCCTTGCCCTGGCCCATACCAGATGCTTGTACTCAACCATTGATTCAACGTGCTGAAGCCCGAGGCGAGTTGTAAAGCCAAGGTGTTGTTCAAAGGTGAAGTGGGCACTCCCCACATTGGCGAACAAAAAATGGCGGCACTTGGCTGTGTTTGCGCTGCACTTTGCAGGTGGCCTGCCAAAATGGCCCCGCCCATGGAATGCGCGAGTGCCAGTAATGGCAGATCCGTGAGCGCCCGAATTTCATCAAACCACAGCGCTAAATCGGCGATGTAGTGATTGAAATCAAGTACTAAGCCAATTTGTGCATCCGCAGTCAAGCGATCGGAGCTGCCTTGGCCACGATGGTCGAGCACAAAAACTTGGTAGCCGGCGTGAATCGCGTCTGCGCAAACTTCAAGGTATTTATGCGCAGCTTCAATACGTCCAGGCACGATAATTAACGCAGCTTGTGCATCAGGGGTTAGCCAATAACGATAGTGCAATCGACACTGCTGTTGTCCTGTTAACCAAGCGCTTGTGCCTTGCTGCCAAATGTGGTGCAAACGTTGTTGGCCTTCCTCGGTCAATAGCGCCTTTGCGGTAAATTCGGGGGCTAACTTGGCGATCATTCGGTTCTCAGCGTACTGGGTTGTTGTGGCCATTGTAGCAGAACAGCCAAACCTCCGTCGGCAGGCAGGCTTGCGCTAATCTGACCTTGGTGTTGGCGCAAGGCTTGTGCTGCGATGGCTAGACCAAGACCTGTGCCACCGGTTTGGCTGTTGCGACTATCCGACACCCGATAAAAAGGCTCAAACACTGCTTGTAGTGCGCTTGCTGGTACTCCTGGTCCTTGATCTTGGATTGTCAGTGTAATAAAACCATGCGCACATTGGAGATCTAAAGTAATGCGGGTTGTGGCAGGGCTGTATTTAATCGCGTTGCGCAGCACATTTTCAATGGCTCGGGCAATTAAACGACTGTCACAATACCCCATGACTTGCGCCGGGCTTTGGAATACCAGTTGCTGTTGATGATTATCAGCCTCAAGTTGATTGACACTAATGACTTCTTCGACCAGTTCAACTAGATCAATTTCTTGTGTTTGTAGCTGATATTGACCGGCATCTAGCCGACTGAATGTCAGCAGTTCATCGAGCATTTGATCAATTCGCTCTAATTCCTGCTGCAACCTCGGCAATTGCTGGCCACCGCCTTGACGCTGTTCTAACGCAATGGCCAGTTGCGCGCGAGTGAGTGGTGATCGCAACTCATGCGAGATATCGCGCAGCAACCGTTGCTGATTTTGCACTAAGGTGCCAATTTGACTGGCCATTAAGTTAAAACCCCTGGCCAGTTCGCCAATTTCATCACTGCGCCGTTCAGGCCCTTCCACCCGAGTCGCTAAATCGCCGGCGGCAAATTGCAGATTTTTTTGTTGTAGCAATCGCAACGGTTTGGTCATTGTCAGCGCAAGACCAATACTCGCGAGGGCGGAGAAGATCAGCAGCAGTAATGGTAAAGTAAATTGCGGCAGCATTTCTAAAGCAAAACCTTGCCGATTCGAACGCTCGCGTTGTTGATACAAGGCGAGTTGACGGCCATGAAAATCGACCAAAAAAGGTCCAGCCAACACCGTTTTTTTATGTAAGAGCAAGCGGGGGCGATTTAATTGCGACAGCTCAGTTAACCAGCGTTGATCAAAACTCTTCGGCAAAATCGAGCTATTAAGTACGGTATTTGTTTCGGCATCAACCACTAACCAACGATTGCGATCGCGACGATTAATTTTTCTGCTGAGTTCTTCAACTGAATCAAAGCGTTGTAGCGAATGTACCACAGGCCGCACTTCTTCAAACACGCCAGGAGGTAAACGGCGAATTTCCGTATCATCGACCAAGCTTTTTGCGGCAAGGGCCGCTACAAGCAAAGTTAACAGCAGGACTAACCAGAACCAGCTAAATAAGCGGAATGCCAGAAATCGCCAGGGGTTAAATTGCTTTATATTCATTCGTTTACCATAAATAAGTAACCGCTACCACGCAGGGTTTGGATTTTTTCCACTGCATCAAATTGGCCGATTTTTTTGCGAATATTACTAATGTGCATATCAAGGCTACGATCATATTGTTGTAAGTTACGTCCGAGCACTTGTTTACTGAGATCCTCTTTTGATACCACGGTGCCTGCATGGGTCATCAGATAATCCAGCAGTTGGAATTCGGTAGCGGTTAACACGACCGCTTGGCCTTGACAGTGGACTTGGCGATTTTGCCGGTTGAGCTGTACGCGATTAATTTCGAGAACCGACTGCTGCGCTGGTATTGGCAGTTGTGCAAGTTCGACCCTGCGTAAAATAGCCCGCGCTCGTGCGCTTAACTCTCGGGGGTTAAACGGCTTAGCTAGATAATCATCGGCGCCTAATTCCAAACCAATAATACGGTCAATATCATCGCCACGTGCAGTAAGCATCAACACTGGACAATAACTCGATTGCCGCAGCTGACGTAATAGCGATAAACCATCCAGACCAGGCAGCATAATATCTAATAAAATCAGCTGATATGCACCCGTTTGCGCTTTTGCCAGACCAGTGATGCCATCTGCAGCGTGGTCGACACTAAAACCGTCTAGGGTTAAATAATCAATCACCAGTTGACTTAGCTCTGCATCATCGTCAATTAATAGCATTTGGCCGGTTTGCATCAGCAATCTCCTCAGGTTTTGTCGACAATGTAAATTGCTGACACGGCTCGACAAGTCTCTTTACACAACCTTTACCGGGCACTTGCGTTCCTTTGCGTCGAGTTCGCTAAGATGTTTCTACCGCTGAAGCACTGGCTAAGCAGCGATGTTAATTTGCAGTATATGCCACAATTGGAGAGACATTTATGAAAAAATTCAACGTATTAACCGCAGTTTTTGTTGCAAGTATGGCATTAGTAACGGCACAAGCGGTCTCGGCTGGATCCATGGAGCATGGTTATGGCAGTGCGATGGAACATGGTCGTGACGGCCGACATGGCATTGGACGCATGTTAAAAGGTCTAGATTTAACCGACGCTCAGCGCCAACAAATCGATAAATTGACGAGCGAGTTTGCAGCGAAAAAGCCAGAGCCGGTCGCTCATATAGCCTTTTCTGATCAGTTAGTGAGCTTGGTACGTGCTGATTCCTTTGATGAAGTTACCGCACGACAGCTGCTCGAGCAACAACAGGCGCAAAGGCTCGAACGTGGGATCGCCCGTTTGAAGCTGCAGCATGATATACGAAGTGTATTGACCGCTGAGCAAAAGGAAAAATTAGATACGCGGATGGAGCGGATGCGCGACAAAATGACTGAACGGAAAAATGCCGTCGTGCAAAAAGTATCTCCCACAAAATCGTAAAAATGGAGTGTTCCGCGAGTTGCAGCAACAAGAAAACCAGCATAACGCTGGTTTTCTTGTTGGCGATTATTCCATATCCAATTCTTTTAGCTTGCGGGTGAGTGTATTGCGGCCCCAGCCCAAACGCTTGGCGGCGTCTTGTTTGTGACCATGGGTATATTGCAGAGCCTGACGCAATACAATGCGCTCAAACTCTGGACCCGCTTCAGCCAGAATATCTTCAGCACCAGTGTTCAATTTTTGCATAACCCAAACGGCCAATAATTCCTGCCAACTTTGGCTCGGATCAGCGGATGTTGTGGCGTAGACTTTCGGCGCGCTGGTTAATTCTGGCGGCAAATCTGACAGTAAAACTTGTTTGCCTGAAGCCATGACAGTCAACCAACGACAGGTATTTTCGAGTTGTCTGACGTTACCTGGCCAATCTAATTGCGCGAGGAATTTTTCGGTTTCTTGCGCTAAATCTTTGGCTTCTACATTCAGCTCTTTTGCGGCTAATTGCAGGAAATGTTGAGCAAGTTTTGGGATATCTTGTTTGCGATCCTTGAGCGCCGGAATTTGGATGCGAATGACGTTTAAGCGATGGAATAAATCCTCGCGAAATTTACCTTCCGCGACTAACTGTTCGAGGTTTTGATGAGTCGCGGCGATGATTCTTACGTCGACATTCACTTCTTGATGTCCACCGACGCGGTAGAATTGGCCATCTGCGAGCACCCGCAACAGTCGCGTTTGTACATCAAGTGGCATATCACCAATCTCGTCTAAGAACAAAGTCCCGCCATCGGCTTGTTCAAAACGACCTTTACGCAATGTCGCCGCACCGGTGAATGCGCCTTTTTCATGGCCAAACAACTCAGATTCAATTAAATCCTTAGGAATTGCCGCCATATTTAGCGCGATAAAGGGATGGTCCGCGCGTGGGCTGTGTTTATGCAGCGCATGGGCGACTAACTCTTTACCAGTCCCGCTTTGGCCGTTGATCAATACACTGATGCTAGAGCGCGAGAGTCGACCGATAGCACGAAATACTTCCTGCATGGCAGGGGCTTCACCAATAATTTCCGGCACATGAGAGACGACGGCTGTGGATGGTTTTGGTTTTTTCGCGTTGGCGTGTTCTAGTGCCCGACTAATTAAACTCACGGCTTCGTTGATATCAAATGGCTTTGGCAGATATTCAAAAGCGCCACGTTTAAAGGCATTTACTGCGCTATCTAAATCAGAATGCGCGGTCATTATAATTACCGGTAATTCTGGCGCTAAATCTTTCAGACGACTTAATAATGTCATGCCATCAGTTCCTGGCATGCGAATATCTGAGACAACCACTGCCGGTTGATCATATTCCAAGCGCTGCAACATTAAGTCAGCTGACGCATAACTTTCGCAGACAATACCGGCGCGAGATAAGGCTTTTTCTAACACCCAACGGATCGAATTGTCGTCGTCAATAATCCAGACATTTTGTTGCATGGGGTTAATCTCCTTTTGTACTTATCGGTAGATACAGCGTGAACTCGGTGCGACCTGGCCAGCTTTCGCAATCAATCCAACCGCCATGTTGGTGGATCAATGTTTGTGAAATTGACAAGCCTAATCCGGTGCCACCAGGCTTACCACTCACCATTGGATAAAATAACGTATCTTTAATTTCAGCCGGAATTCCAGGGCCATTGTCGATGACCTTCACGGTAGCGACTAAGCGATGGCGTCTGCCATGGATGGTGTGTTGGTGTAAAATTCGGCTTTGCAACACGATATCGCCGCCCGTCATCAGCACTTGTTGCGCATTTCTGACGATGTTTAATAAGGCTTGTTCTATCAGCTCAGGATCAAGTAAAAAATCAGGGATACTCGGATCGTAATCTCGGCTAAATGACACTTCATTTGGATTATCGATTTGCGCTAGCTGGCTCACTCGCTCAATAATTTGATGCAAGTTACACAGTTGACGTTGTGGCGGTTTGTATGGACCCAGCAGTCGATCGACTAAATTTCGCAAGCGATCAGCCTGCGCGATGATCAACGAGGTGTACTCGCGCTGCTCTTCAGTTAAGGACTCTTCCAGCAATTGCGCAGCCCCACGCAAACCACCTAATGGATTTTTAATTTCATGTGCCAAGCCCCGAATCAGTTCCCGAGCCGCTAAGTGTTGATGTTGCTGCAAGCTTTCCATGCTGATTTTACGTTGTTGATCTACTTGTCTAAGCTCAATAAGTAAACTCGGTTCAGTCGTTTCTAGCCAAGTTGCGGTAACATCGACCAAGACATGCCGTCCATCTGGCATCACACAATGCACATCACTGACGCCAAAACCCTGCTTGGTTTTTAGGGTGCTGAGCAAATGGCTAACGTTCAGATCGCTAAATTGAAATAATGCCGGGAAGTATTGGTTCACTAAGCGTTTTTCGCCGATGCTCAGTAATGCACTGCAGGCCGTGTTGAAAAAGCGCACATGCAACTGCGCATCCAAAACGAGAATGGCGGTTGTCAGTTGCTCGGCATAATCGATACCCAGCAAATTCAGGGAAGTTTGGTTTTGCGTCACGGCTTAAATCCTCGTGCACCATATTAGTGCGGATTGGTGTTTCAGTATCGCTTACTTTACGACTGAAACAGGCCGATTCGCACTATTTTGGTGATGTTACGGTAGCTCTATGCATATAGAACGTCGTTGCAGGACTTGTTGCAATAACCTTGCCGGAATGATTGAGAAGCTCTAAAGATAATTGATGCTCACCACGCTCAATGTCATGGAGAATGAAATTTGCATTGCCAGTAGGTCCAGCCACTTGTTTGCCGTCTAAATACAGCACGACACGTAAGCCTTGCGAAAATAATGGGCTTACTGAGCCTGAAACATAGATAGTGCCGTTGTTATCGCGAATAGTGCCTTGCTGTTCAGGTTTGGCAATAGCCACTTGAAATTCAGGTTCTTTGGTAGGAGTTGGTTCGTTTAGAATGTTCGAAGTCACCGGAGCCATTGCAGTTCCAGAGTCTTTAATATTAACCTGTGATGCTCCTGGACTTGGACTGTCTGAGAAAACAAGATTGTTGTTTTTATCAACCGTGACAAAAACTTTTTTTTCTTCAGCGGATCCGGCCGCAGCAAACAACATCAGAAACAACCAGCCTGTATATTTCATAACCTGCCTTCGCAACAATAGTTGAGTCCATGACTAATTCTTTACTCTATCGCGGATTTTAGTTTTTGACCAGAACAAAAAAGCCTGCTGATGCAGGCTTTTTTTTAAACAAAATGTACGTTGTTTATTAGATGTTTAATTAAACAGCTATTAAACGCTGTAGTACAGTTCGTATTCTAATGGGTGCACAGCCATTGATACGCGTTTTGCTTCTGCGCGTTTTAATGCGATGTAAGCATCGATCATGGCATCCGACATTACGCCGCCTTTAGTGTAGATAGCACGGTTTGCTTCCAACGCATCTAAAGCTTCATCTAATGAACCACAAACTTGTGGGATCAGTGCTTCTTCTTCTGGTGGTAAATCATACAAATCTTTGTCCATCGCATCGCCTGGGTGGATTTTGTTTTGGATACCATCCAAACCAGCCATTAATTGCGCAACAAATGCTAAGTACGGGTTAGCTGCTGGATCTGGGAAGCGAACTTCGATCCGACGAGCTTTCGCGCTTGGTACTAGCGGGATACGTACTGAAGCTGAGCGGTTACGTGCTGAATAAGCCAGCATGACCGGTGCTTCGTAATGTGGAACCAAACGCTTGTAAGAGTTGGTAGACGGGTTGGTGAATGCGTTGATTGATTTCGCATGTTTAATGATACCGCCGATGTAATACAAGGCAGTTTCTGACAGACCCGCATATTTGTCGCCAGCAAACAGGTTCACACCATCTTTTGCTAATGACTGGTGGCAGTGCATGCCTGAACCGTTGTCACCAACGATTGGTTTTGGCATGAAAGTCACAGTTTTGCCGTACATGTGGGCAACGTTATGCACAACATATTTTAATTGCTGAATTTCATCAGCTTTTTTGGTCAGCGTGTTGAAACGAGTGGCGATTTCGTTTTGACCTGCAGTGGCAACTTCGTGGTGATGCGCTTCAACCACTTGGCCCATTTCTTCCAGCACCATACACATAGCGCTACGGATGTCATGATGTTGGTCAACTGGTGGTACTGGGAAGTAGCCGCCTTTTACGCCTGGACGATGTGCTTTATTGCCATCTTCATATTCTGCATCAGAGTTCCAAGCAGCTTCAGAAGAGTCGACTTTGAAGAATGAACCTGACATATCATTTTTGAAACGGACGTCATCAAACATAAACCATTCTGGTTCAGGTCCAAACAATACGGTGTCAGCGATACCTGTTGATTTTAAGTATTCTTCAGCGCGTTTAGCGATAGAGCGTGGGCAGCGCTCATAACCTTGCATTGTGCTTGGCTCAATAACATCACAGCTGATGATGATTGTGGTTTCTTCGAAGAATGGGTCTAAAATCATTGACGCTGGTTCTGGCATCAGAATCATGTCGGAATCGTTAATGCCTTTCCAACCTGCGATTGACGAACCGTCAAACATTTTGCCGTTTTCAAAGAAATCTTCGTCGATTTGGCTGGTAGGAATAGTAACGTGTTGTTCTTTACCTTTGGTGTCAGTAAAACGTAAATCAACAAATTTTACGTCGTTTTCTTTTATAAAACTCAGAACGTTCGATGCAGACATGCATTCCTCCGGATTAAACTCAAACGATGGTTCAGGTTTGCGGGTTACCGCGAATTTGCGCTACGAATGCGATTCTTATGCCAAAAAAATAAGTTATTGATCTTAATAAATATTCACATAAGGCAATACGTAGTTAATTACAAGTTTGCACCATTATTGTGCGTTACTGCATTGATTTGGTGCATTAATTAATTGCTCGCCCCATCAAAGTGCAGCATAAAGATAGCAAGTTTATGCGGCTTGTCAGCCACTTTCTGCGGTTTTTATCGCGATGCAAATTAAACTCGCGCTAGAATATAAAATTACTAGCAACTTGAGTTGCTTCATTCATTAAAAATGTCGATTTTTTTGCGATGATTACTCCTGTATTTTCAGTATCAGATGGAGCTCTAAGGCATTGGCTAGAATAATTCAGCTTTGTTGCGTGGTTTTTTGCATCCTCAGTGAACTGACGTGGGCGGCGAATGTGCCGCTGCAGGATTTTTATCGTGAAGTGTGGACCACTCGCGATGGTTTATCACACAACACCGTCAATAGCATTCAGCAAACGGAAGATGGCTACCTCTGGTTTGCAGGGTGGGAAGGCGCTGCGAGGTTTGATGGTCGCCAATTTGAATTATTTCGCCGTGAGCAGCTGAATCAACTGGCTGACTCTGGCATATTGGTGCTAAAAACAAGTGCCAATGGCGCTTTATTGATGGGTGGATCGCGCGGAGGGCTCGTGCAACTGCAGCACGGAAATGCCATGCTTTTGCCCAAGGTGAATAGCCAAGTCAATGATCTGCTCGAAGACCAATTTTCTCAGCTTTGGGTTACCACCGAAGGCAGCGGTTTATTTCGTATCAGTAATGAGGGTCAGGTAGCCCAATACTCAGTTGAAACCCAACTTCGCACCAATATTGCGCATCAGTTGCTGCAAACCGAAGATGGGAAGATTTGGATCGCCACCGCGAATGGTTTATTTTGGTTTGACCCCGCCCTGGCAACTCCTCGCTTTAATGCGGTCAGCTTTTTTGCCGGTATGAAAGTGTATGCTTTGGCCGGACGAAAAAGCAGTGAACTATTGGTCGGCACAGATCATGGTGCTTATGTGCACAAAAAGCAGCAGTTTCAATTGCTCGATCCGAAGTTAAGTCAACTGAGTATCTCGAAGTTTTTATTGGACGATGATGGCTCCATTTGGATCGGCACATTTGATCAAGGCTTGTATCGTCTCGGTGAGTTTGGCTTAGAAAATCTGAATGTCAGCAAAGGCTTACCAAATAATCGCATCCTTAGTTTGTTTCAAGATCGCGAGCAAAGTTTATGGGTGGGCACCAATGGCGGGTTGTTTCGTTTACGTGGCACGCCATTTCGGACTTTAACCAGCAACGATGGCCTTGCTGATAACTATGTTCGAGCGGTATTTCAACATGATGATGGCAGTGTTTGGGTCGCGAGTAGCTCAGGCGTCGATCGTTTTCTTGCTGGCGTGGTAACTCGAGTTGAAGTTAAAAAACCATTAAAAATCAATTCTTATCGTGCCATTGGTGCTGCAGCTGATGGCGATGTCTGGGTCGGTACTTATGCCGACGGGGCCATTTTATTTCGCCATCAACAAGAGCTGATGCGCATCAATAGACAAACGGGTTTAGGTTCTGACATGGTGTTGGCTATCCATCAAACACCCAATGGCCAAGTATTTTTTGGTACTTCGGCTGGCTTAAGTGTGTTAACCAACGGCGTGGTGCGTAATTACCATATTAACGACGGTTTGCCTGGTGAATTTGTCAGTGTTATTCGGGCTGATTTACAGGGACGCTTGTGGATTGGGACTGGACATGGTGCGGTGGTTTGGCAAAATGATGTCATGCAGGTAGTTGATTTATCACCGCTAAACGGCCCACAGCAAGTGTTCGATTTCTTATTAGATGATGGCAACCAGCAAAGTTGGTTAGCCACAGATCGTGGCATAGTTCGATACGACTGGCGGTCGAAACAGCTGCAATTGTTGGGGCCTGAGCAAGGATTGCCAGTAGAAAAAATTTTTAGTATCCAATCCGAAGAGGGTAATTACTTTTGGATCTGCAGTAATCACGGTATTACGCGGATCTTAAGCAGTGAAATTGATAAAGTGTTAGCAGGCGAGCAAACTCGACTAACGCGCTTTGAACATTTTGGCGCGCGCGAAGGAATGCAAGATGCGCAATGTAATGGCGGATCGATGCCATCCGCTTCGCGTCACCCCGATGGTAGTTTTTGGTTTGCGACTGCGCATGGTGCTGCTCGCATTCATCCCGATGATTTAACTACCAATCAAGCGGATACGCCGCCAGTAGTTATCCAACAAGTGACGGTCGATGGTCAAGAGTTGGCGGCGAATCAGCAGACCTTTCCAACTAAGACGCGTCGCATTAAATTTGATTATGCCGGTTTAAGTTATTTAATGCCGACTCGGTTGCAATATCGAACTAAGCTCGAAGGCTTCGATCCGGAATGGGTCGACCGTGGCACTTTGTTTAGTGCCGAATACACGAATTTGCCCGCGGGCGATTATCGTTTTTTAGTGAGTGCGACCTATCCGGATGGGGCTTGGTCGTTACAACCGGCAGCCTTTAGTTTTCAAATTTCGCAGCCATTTTGGCGTCGTTTTGAGCTATTGCTGGGCTTAATGATCACAGTTGTTCTGCTGATGGCGGCGATTTACCGGTGGCGTATTCGCCATTTAAGAACAAATGCGGTGCAATTACAGCAACAGGTCGCGGTTAAAGACAATGCGCTGGCGCTGCAGGAAGTACAACTGGCTTCACTAGAGCAAAGCCATCAACTGTTAGTACAGCAAATGAAAATGCAATCTGATGCCATGCTCAACGTTGACGATTTGACGGCATTGCCAAGCCATACCGCCTTGATTGAGCATCTGACTTTGGAATCCATTCAAGCACGTACCCTGCAGCAAGTGCTTAGCCTTATTCTGGTGGATCTTGATGATTTCGCCTTGGTTAATGCACGTTGGAGTAAGCGCGTGGGCGATCAGGTGATCATTCGCGTGGCTGATGCATTGCGATTATTTTTACGGGATATGGATTTTCTAGCGCGGATTGGTCCGCAAAAATTCGCGGTGTTACTGCCAGACACCACACTTGACCCAGCGATTGCGTTAGCAGAGCAACTTAGACTCATTATTACGCAAATACACTGTGAAGATATTGCTGAAGACTTAACACTGAGCGTCAGCGTAGGAGTTGCCAGCCAGCTTGGCTGCGGTAAAGCTGAGCCTTTAATGTTACAGGCGGAAGCTATGCTTTCGCAGGCCAAAGCGCTTGGAAGAAATCGAGTTTGTCCTTAAATTTTCATAATTTTATGCGAGTGTTGACGGCGGTCTGAAAAATAAACAATCAGATTAATTTCCCAAGCACCAGTAAAGCAGGTAAAATACGCGCACCATTTTTCGGGTACTTGCAGTACGTTAAAGTTTGCGAGTACACATTTACACTACACTAAGCGAGCACCAAATAAATGTCTTATGATATCAGCAAGTTGCGTAATATCGCCATTATCGCGCACGTTGACCACGGTAAAACTACACTTGTTGACAAATTACTGCAACAGTCTGGCACTTTCGACGCACGCGCGAAGTTGCAAGAGCGGATGATGGATTCAAACGCGCAAGAGTCTGAGCGCGGTATTACTATCCTGGCTAAAAACACTTCAGTTCGCTGGAACGGCTACCAAATCAACATCTTAGATACGCCAGGTCACGCCGATTTCGGTGGTGAAGTTGAGCGTGTATTGTCAATGGCCGACTCAGTATTACTGTTAGTTGATGCTGTTGAAGGTCCAATGCCACAAACGCGTTTTGTAACGCAAAAAGCATTCGCCCACGGTTTAAAACCTATTGTTGTTGTGAATAAAATCGACCGTCCAGGCGCACGCCCGGATTGGGTTATCGACCAAGTATTCGATCTGTTTGACAACTTAGGCGCAACTGACGAGCAATTAGATTTCCCAATCGTTTACGCATCAGCGATTAACGGCTGGGCAACGCTGGATTACAACGAGCCAAAAACTGATATCAACGATCTGTTCGCTGCTATTGTCGAGCACGTTGCACCACCAAAAGTTGAACTGGATGGCGACACTCAGATCCAAGTTTCTCAATTAGATTACTCAAGCTACCTTGGCATCATCGGTATCGGCCGTATCAAACGCGGTACGTTAAAAGTGAACCAACAAGTGACCGTGTTAGGTGCTGATGGTTCTAAACGTAACGGTAAAGTGGGTCAGGTATTCACCTACTTAGGCTTAGAGCGTATTGATACCCAAGAAGCGAATGCTGGTGACATCATTGCATTCACTGGTTTAGGTGAGTTAAAAATTTCTGACACTATTTGTGCTCCAAATACCCTTGAAGCATTGCCGCCACTGCAAGTGGATGAGCCAACTGTGACCATGACTTTCCAAGTCAACACGTCACCGTTTGCTGGTAAAGAAGGTAAGTACGTCACTTCACGTCAGATTTTAGAGCGTTTAACACACGAGTTAAAACACAACGTAGCATTACGTGTTGAAGAAACTGAAGACGGTGACAAATTTAAAGTGTCTGGTCGCGGTGAATTACACTTAGGTGTATTAATCGAAAACATGCGCCGTGAAGGTTTTGAATTGGCAGTTTCTCGTCCTGAAGTAATCATGAAAGTGGTTGATGGCGCGAAAATGGAACCAATCGAAAACGTGACCATTGACGTGGAAGAGCAACACCAAGGCTCTATCATGGAAAAAATGGGTGAGCGTAAAGCTGAAATGACCAACATGCAGCCAGACGGTAAAGGCCGGATCCGGATGGATTTCCAGATGCCAAGCCGCGGTCTGATCGGTTTCCGTACCGAGTTTATGACGCTGACTTCAGGCACTGGTTTGATGTACAACAGCTTTGACCATTACGGTCCATTCAAAGGCGGTTCAATTGGTCTGCGGATGAACGGCGTGCTGATTTCGAACTCAATGGGTAAAGCTGCGGGTTACGCAATTTTCTCTCTGCAAGAACGTGGTCGTATGTTTATCGGTCATGCTGAAGAAGTGTATG
>Ga0187843_10000464_pt1 | contig 29465 bp, 35 predicted proteins | sample SpaLakP09_SKY_43_FD_134516 | JGI IMG/M metagenome (GOLD analysis project Ga0187843, IMG submission 134516) | Oligotrophic lake water microbial communities from Sparkling Lake, Wisconsin, USA - SP09_SKY_43 | ecosystem: Environmental > Aquatic > Freshwater > Lake | place: USA: Sparkling Lake... | reverse complement strand
GATGCGATCCGGGGTCCGCGTGGCCCCGGGAGCAACCTCCATCCCTCTGGCGGCGGTCGGCCGTGGATCACAGAAACGACGTGGGGTGACAGGGTCGACGGGGACGGCAGGCAGGCAGAGATGTCTGCGGTCCGGGACAGGCCTCGCGGCCTGCCCGCCGGTCGGCGGCCTAGACGGTCTGGCGTGAACAGCGCCGACGGGCCGGATGCTGCCGAAAAACGGTCGCGCGGAGCGTCTGAACTTCGTCGAAACGGTATTTTTTCAATGCTTTCCGGGCGAGGCCCGGACGCTCCGCCCCCTCCCCAGGCTTGCCGGGCCGAACCCGGCGAGGCAGCGAACCCATGTCCAGGCCCACAGCAAAAAAGGGCCGGCGCTGGTGCGCCGACCCTTCTGAACCCGAACCCGAAAGGGGGCTCAGATTTCCTGGTTGTACTTGCCGACCCGGTCACCGAGCCGCGGCTTCACTTCCTCGCGGAACAGGGCGCGCATATCGTCTTCCGACTGGGTGCTTTCGACCACGACGACGATCTCGGGCTTGTTCGACGAGGCGCGGACCAGCACCCACGAGCCGTCATCCAGATGGACCCGTACGCCGTTGACGGTGATCACCTCGGTGATCTTGCGGCCCAGGATCGAGCCGCCGGCGGCGAACAGGTCCTGGTATTCCTTCACCACGTCATCGACGACGCCGTACTTCACCTCGTCGCCGCAGTGCGGGCTCATGGTCAGGGAGGTGAAGGCCACCGGCAGGGCCTTGCGCATGTCGGACAGCTTCAGGCCGGGATTACGGTCCAGCATGGCCAGGACGGCGGCGGCGGCGGTCAGGCCGCAGTCATAGCCGTAGCCCAGGTCGCCGTTCATGAAGAAGTGGCCGCTCTTCTCGAAACCGGCCAGGGCCCCCAGTTCGGCGCTCTTGCGCTTGATGTAGCTGTGGCCGGTCTTCCAGTAGATCACCTTGCAGCCATGGGCCGCCAGGATCGGATCGGTGGCGTAGAGGCCGGTAGACTTTACGTCGACCACGAAGGTCGCGCCCGGGTTCAGCGGGGCCAGGTCGCGGGCCAGCATCAGGCCGATCTTGTCGGCGAAGATCTCCTCGCCCTCGTCATCGACCACGCCGCAGCGATCGCCGTCTCCGTCGAAGCCGAAGGCCAGATCCGCACCATGTTCGCGGACGGCCGCAGCCATCGAGTGCAGCATCTCGACGTCTTCCGGGTTCGGATTGTATTTCGGGAAGGTGTAGTCCAGCTCGGTGTCCATGCCGATCACGTCGGACACACCCATGCGCTGCAGGGCGTCGACGGCGAAGGCCCCGGCCGTGCCGTTGCCGCAGGCGGCGATCACCTTCAGCGGCCGGGTGATGCTGGCGCGCTTGGCCACGTCGGCGATGAAGCGTTCGGCCTCGCCCTGCACGCGGATCAGCTTGCCGCCGTCACGTTCGACGAAGGCCCCGCCCAGCACGATGTCGCGCAGACGGCCCATCTCGTCGGGACCGAAGGTGAGGGGGCGTTGCGCGCCCATCTTCACGCCGGTCCAGCCGTTCTCGTTGTGGCTGGCGGTGACCATGGCCACACAGGGAATGTCGAGGTCGAACTGGGCGAAATAGGCGGTGGGCGACAGGGCCAGGCCGATGTCGTGCACCTCGCAGCCGGCCGAGATCAAACCGAGGATCAGGGCGTTCTTGATCGACGAGGAGTAGGAGCGGAAATCGTGGCCGACCACGATCTTCGACAGGCCCAGTTCGTGGATGTAGGTGCCGAGGCCCAGGCCGAGGGCCTGGACGCCCAGCAGGTTGATGTCCGGCCCGAACAGCCAGCGCGCATCGTACTCACGGAACCCTGTCGCCTTGACCAGCGGCTCGTTTTCGTAAGCGGCGGTGTTGGCGACGAGATCAGCGCGGGGCTTGGAGAACATCTTGGCTCACTTCGAAGGTTGAGATCTTGGCTCTAAGGGTTGGAGGCCCTGGTCGCCAGTGCCCTCCTGTAACAGCAAGATAAGAATGTTTCGTTTCGCCTAGATCACGCCCGCTCGAAGCAGATCGTGAACATGAAGTATGCCGACCGGGCGTTCGGCTTCGACCACGAACAGCACTGTGATCCGGCGCTCATTCATGACCTTGAGCGCTTCGGCGGCCAGGGCACCGGGGGCGATGGTCAGGGGGGAGCGGGTCATCACCTCGTCGGCGCGGTGGGTCAGCAGGCCGTCCATGTGCCGCCGAAGGTCGCCGTCGGTGATCAGGCCGGTCAGCCGGCCGTCGGTACCGACCACGCCGGCGGCCCCGAACCGCTTCTCGCTCATGACCAGCAGGGCCTGGGCCATGGGCGCATCGGCGCTGACCAGCGGCAGCGCGTCGTCGCCGTGCATCAGATCGGCGACCGTGCGCAGCATGGCCCCCAGCTTGCCGCCGGGGTGGAAGACCCGGAAATCGCTGGCGGTGAAGCCGCGGCGCTCCAGCAGGGCGACGGCGAGGGCGTCGCCGAGAGCGATCTGCAGGGTGGTGGAAGTGGTCGGGGCATTGACCTCGGCCGTGGCCTCGGCGGCGTCCGGCAGCAGCAGCAGGGTGTCAGCGGCCCGGCCCAGCTGGCTGTCGGCGCGGGCGGTGATGGCGATCAGCGGAATCGAGAAGCGCTTGGCATAGGCGAGCGTGTCGGACAGCTCGCGGGCTTCGCCGGATTTCGACAGGGCCAGCACGACATCGTCCTGGCCGATCATGCCCAGGTCGCCATGGCTGGCCTCGGCGGCGTGAACGAACATCGCCGGGGCCCCGGTCGAGGCCAGGGTCGCGGCGATCTTGCGCGCGACGTGGCCGGACTTGCCGATCCCCGTGCAGACGATCCGGCCCTTGGCGGCGAACAGGGTCTCGACGGCGGCGGCAAAGGGCGCGCCAAGGCCTTCGGCCATCTCGCCGAGGGCCTCGGCCTCGACCTGGATCACCCGACGGCCGACGGCGACGGCATCAAAGGCGCTCATGGAGCGGTTGATCCGGCGGGGGCCTTGACGGCACGGAGCGCCTCCTCGGCGCGGCGACGGGCGCTGGCCTTCTCCCGCTCGATCTTGGCGCGCATTTCGGGCGTCTGCTGAATCGGCGTTGATCCGAAGGGAGCAGGGGAGCGTGCGCCATAGCCCTGGGGCCAGACCATCGCCAGAACGATCATCGCAATGGCGATGAGCGTCATCAGGGGCATGAAGATGCGATCAGACATGCGCCAGCCTATAGCATGTCGTTCGCCTACGGGGAGAGCCCTGCATCGGGGTGCTTGACGACGCGCGCCGGGGAGCCTAGCCCGCCCGGTGACACCTGCTAGGAGGCCCCATGCCGACCCTCGTCCTGCTCCGCCACGGCCAGAGCCAATGGAATCTTGAAAATCGCTTCACCGGCTGGGTCGATGTCGACCTGACCGCCGAGGGCGAGGCCCAGGCCCGCAAGGGCGGCGCTCTGATCAAGTCGGCCGGCATCGAGATCGATGACGCCTTCACCTCGGTGCAGACCCGCGCCATCCGCACCTGCAACCTGGCCCTTGATGCCGCAGGGCAGAGCTTTGTCCCGGTCACCAAGGACTGGCGCCTCAATGAGCGTCACTATGGCGGCCTGACAGGTCTCAACAAGGCGGAGACGGCGGAGAAGCACGGCGAAGCCCAGGTGACCCTCTGGCGCCGGTCCTACGACATTCCGCCGCCTGAACTGGCCCCCGGCGGCGAGTACGACTTCAGCAAGGATCGCCGCTACGCCGGCAAGGATCTTCCGACCACGGAAAGCCTCGCCACGACCCTGGTTCGCGTGCTGCCCTACTGGGAATCTGACATCGCGCCGAAACTGGCCGCCGGCGAGACGGTGCTGGTCGCGGCCCACGGCAATTCGCTGCGCGCCATCGTCAAGCACCTGTTCCAGGTGCCTGACAGCGAGATTGTTCACGTCGAAATCCCGACCGGCAACCCGCTGGTGATCGACCTCGACGCCGGCCTCAAGCCGGTTGCGGTGCACTACCTCGACGAGAGCCGTGCCGAAAAGCTGCCACCCATCGCCTGATCGGCCGGAAATAGCTGGAAACGCTGCGTTAATCCGCTCGCCCCATGCTCGCGGTCCATCTGAACCGGATCGATCGCGAGCCCCATGAGCGCCCCTGTGGCGTCAGGCCAGGAATATCGGCGCCTGACGCAGTACGAAGTCGACGTCATCTGCGCCAAGCACGACCGTCTGTGGTCGGCCCGGCTGGGTGGCGCGCGCGCCGTGTTTGCCTTCTGCGACCTTTCGGGACTGTCGGTGACCGGTCGCAATCTGTGCGACGCCGACTTTACCGGCGCGCTTCTGCACGGCTGTGACCTCAGCCGCGCCAAGCTGGACAATGCCAACCTCTTCGGGGCCGACCTGCAGGGGGCAAACCTCATCGGGGCTTCGATGCGGCGCACCGACCTCCGGGGCTCCAGTCTGCGCGGGGCCAATCTGACGGGGGCCGACCTGTTCGAGGCGGATTTGCGCGAGGGCGCGCTGGCCGCCGCTGACCGCAAGGAAGGCTTCCGCCTGATCGAGCCCGTGCAGCGCGAGGTCCATGCCGGGGGGGCCATCCTGGCCGGCGCCAATCTGGAGCGCTCGCGGCTTTCGGGCATTGTCGCCGCCAAGGCCGATTTCAGCAATGCCATCCTGAAAGACGCCAAGCTGGTCCGGGCGAACCTGAAACAGGCCAACTTCAACGGGGCCAACCTTGCCGGCGCGGATCTCTCGGGCGCCAATCTGAGCGGCGCCGATCTGCGCAATACGGTGCTCGTGGGGGCCAAGACCCACGACTGGAACATCAACGACACCAATCTGGACGGGGCGCTGACCGACAAGCCGGCCGGGACGGACGTCGCCGGGCTCCCCTATGCCCAGATGATCGCCGACCATGCCCGGTGGTGCGAAACCGGCGGCGCGGAGGGCAAGCCCAGTGTCTTCGACCGGGCCGACCTGCGCAGCCTGCGCACGGTACGCGGGTTCAACCTGACGGCCCTGTCGGCCAAGGGGGCCGTCTTCTACGGCCTCGATATGGAGGGGGTCCAGATGCAGGGTGCCCAGCTGGAAGGGGCCGATTTGCGGGCCTGCAACCTGCGCCGGGCCGACCTGCGCGGCGTCCGGCTGAAGGGGGCCAAGCTCTCCGGAGCGGACCTGCGCGACGCCCAGCTTGGACCGCTCCTGATTGCCCGGGACCGGCTGCTGCCCTCGGACCTTACCGGGGTGCTCTTAACCAATGCCGATCTGGCGCGCGCCGATTTGCGCCATGCCTCCCTGTCCGGGGCCGACCTGTCGCGGGCCAATTTCACCAATGCCATCCTCAAGGACATCGACGTTACCGGAGCCATCCGGGTCGGCGTCCGGGGCCTTGAGGATATCATCTGAAGGCTGCGACAATTTAGCGCGCAGCTTAACCGTTCGCTGGTTGAAACCGGCTATAGTCGATTTCAGAGAACACGTTTTTTGGGGAAGGCCGCCGGCATGGACGCCGCACAGAACCTGTCTGGACGCAGACGCCTGAGCCAGGCCGAGCTGGACATGATCGTGTCGGCTCACGAGAAGTTCGTCACCGGCAAGCAGGGCGGACGCCGGGCCTCGCTGCGGTTCATGAACCTGTCGGGCCTCGACATGTCCTTCAAGAACCTGATCGACGCTGATCTCTCGGCCTCGGTTCTCGAAGGTTGCCGGATGGTCCGGACCAAGCTCGACCGCGCAAGCCTGTTCGGCTGCGACCTGCGCAAGGCCGACCTGCGCCAGGCCAGTCTGGTTCGCGCCGACCTGCGCGGAGCCTGCCTGCGCGGAGCCAATCTGGGTCAGGCCAATCTCACCCAGGCCGATTTTCGCGAAGGCCAGATCGCCATTCCCCATCCGCGCAAGGGTCTCGATACGCTGCGCCACGAAATGCGGACCGGGGAAGCCGACGAAGTCAATTTCTCCGGGGCGACCCTGGACGGCTCGCAGTTCTCCGGCGTCTCGGCCTTCAAGGCCGATTTCAGCGACTGTTCCCTGCGCGGGGCCAATCTTTCGGGAGCCAACCTCAAGGAAGCCAACCTTTCGGGTGCGATCCTCGACGGTGCCGACGTCAAGGGCACCAATCTGGAAGGGGCCAATCTGAGCGGTGCGGTGATGGCCGGCGTCGACACGTCGACGGCCCGGGTCGTCGGGGCCCACATGACCGGGTGCCTGACGGGCTCGACCAGTGAAGCCATGGGCAAGGCCCAGGAACTGCATCAGCGTGTCCTGGCCAACCAGCAATGGTGCATTACCGGCGGCAAGGAAGGCCATGTCGCGCGACTCGACGGTGAGGATCTCAGGCCCCTGGGCGACCGGCTGAAGGGGATGCGTCTCACGGCGATGAGCGCCAAGGGCGCCTGCATGGTCGGGCTGGACCTGACCGGGGCGCAACTCCAGGGGGCCAATCTGCAGAATGCGGACCTGCGCGCGGCTATCTTGCGGGGCGCGGACCTGCGCGGGGCGCGGCTGTCCGGAGCCAATCTGACCAAGGCCGACCTGCGGCAGGCCTGCCTTGCGCCCCTTCCTCTGGGGCCCGGCCGGCAGACGGAAACCCAGCTTAACGCGGCCCGGATGCGCTATGTCATGGCCCAGGTGGCTGACCTTCGCTCGGCCGTGTTCGACGGTGCCGACCTGCGCGGTGCCGATTTCAGCGGGGCACGGGCCCATCGGGCCAGTTTCCGCGACTGCGACCTCACCCAGGTCCACGACCTCGACCTGTCGGCCCCGGACTAGGCTGTAACGAAAAAAGGCGGCGCTGACGGGCGCCGCCTCCAGTTCAGAGCGGGAAGGGTCTGCGGTGTCGCGGGATCAGGCGGCCTTTTCGCCTTCGATCAGCGAAGAGGGCGCGGTGCTGATCTCGATCGTGCGCGGCTTCAGCGCTTCGGGCAGCTCGCGCTTCAGGGCGATCGAGAGCAGGCCGTCAGCCAGGCTGGCATCGGTCACCACCACATAGTCGGCCAGCTGGAAGCGGCGTTCGAAGTTCCGCTCGGCCAGGCCCCGGTGCAGGTAGCGCCTGGCCTCGTCATTGGCCGCCTTGCGACCGGTCACGGTCAGCAGGTTTTCCTTCACCTCGATGCCGAGCTCTTCGGACTTGAAGCCCGCGACGGCGATCTCGATGCGGTAGGCGTTTTCGGCGGTGCGCTCGATATTGTAGGGCGGATAGCCCGACGCAGCTTCATTGGTGGCCGCGGCGTCCAGCAGGGCGGCCAGCCGGTCGAAGCCGACGACGGAGCGATAGAGGGGGGAAAGGTCGATCGTACGCATGGTCACATCCTTCTTTTCAAGCAAGGTTGCAGTCGATGTTCGTCCCGTCGGCGACCCGAAACCGGCGTCGCCTGTGGTCCGGAAGGCCCGGTTGTCCAGCGCCTTCAGAGCCTAGTTGGGGAGCAGAATTCCGACTTCAAGGCCTTGATGATCGCGCCTGACTCTAAGGGCTTGATCGGGGCGCGACCCCGGCTAAGGTCCCCGCACCTGACGCGGAAGAGAGACCTCAAAATGCCCCACCGTCGCCAAGTCCTTTTGCTGGCCGCTGCCCTCTGCCTCGCCGCGCCCGCGGCCCATGCTGCCGACGACGCCCTGAAGGCGGCCGTCAGCGCGGCGACCCGTCCTGCGGCCGATGTGGCCCGCGACGGCGCGCGTCATCCCTATGAAAGTCTGACCTTCTGGGGTCTCAAGCCCCGGCAGACCGTCATCGAGGTCTCGCCCGGCAACGGCTACTGGACCGAGATCCTCGCGCCCTATGCCAAGGCGACGGGTGGCACCTACAGCGTCGGCGTCGCCGACCTGGCCAATCCCAAGCTCTCCGAAGGGGCCCGCAAGGGCCGTGAGGCTTTCGAGGCCCGTTTTGCGGACCCGGCCCGCTACGGCAAGGTCGGTTTTGTCAACTTCGGGTCCGTGTCCGGTCCGCTGGGCGCGCCCGGCTCGGCCGATCTGGTGCTGACCGCCCGCAATGTCCACAACTGGACCGTTCAGCCGGGTATCGCCGACAAGGTCTTTGCCGACTTCTTCGCGGTCCTGAAGCCCGGCGGCTATCTGGCGGTCGAGGATCACCGCGCTGACCCCAAGCCGGAAAACAGCGCCGGGGCGGACGGCTATCTGGCGACGGCCACGGTTGTCGCCCTGGCCGAGAAGGCGGGTTTCAAGCTGGACGCCAGCTCGGAGATCAACGCCAATCCGAAGGACACCAAGGATCACCCGTTTGGCGTCTGGACCCTGCCGCCGGTCAAGCGGACGGCTCCGGGCGGACAACCGGCCGATCCGACCTTCGATCGGACAAAATATGATGCGATCGGTGAGAGCGATCGCATGACCCTGCGCTTCCGCAAGCCGTCCTGAGCCGGGGCCGGGTGGCGACCACCAGGGTCCGGACCGCAACGGAGCGCCGATGACGTCTGAATTCTCGGGACTGCGTCGCCGCTTCGTCGTCGGGGCTCTGGCGGCCGGGCTGGCGGGCTGCGGTCAGCGCAAGTCTGACAGCCCGACGCCGGCTGCCGTCCCGAAAGGCGGGGTCACCACGATTGAAGGCGCGGTGGCCGGGGCCTGGCGCAGCCAGCTTGACCGTCAGCGTGATCCCTGGCGGCATCCGGTCGAGAGCCTCCGGTTCTGGGGGCTGTCGCCGGGGCAGACGGTCGTGGAGTTCTGGCCCGGCACGGGCTGGTATACCGAGATCGTGGCTCCGTTTCTCGCCGACACGGGCGGCAAGCTCTATGTGGCGACCCTGGCCGCCGATCCTGCTGACCCGGCCGCCGTCGAGATCGGGGAGGCCTATCGCCGCCGCCTGGCCGGCAATGCCCGGCTGTACGGCCGGATTGAGCTGACCAGCTTCGGGCCGGCCAGCGGGCCGGTCGCGCCGGCCGGCTCCGCGGACCTCGTGCTGTTCCTGCGCAACGTCCACAACTGGATGGCTGCCGGCATTGTCGAGAAGGCGTTTCGCGATGCTCTCGCGGCGCTCAAGCCCGGCGGTGTCCTGGGCGTCGAGGAGCATCGGGGCGAGCCTGGACGGGTTCAGGACGCCCTGGCCGCGGACGGCTATGTCCAGGAAGCCTATGTCATTCAACTGGCCCGTGAGGCCGGCTTCGTGCTTGCGGGATCCGGCGAAATCAACGCCAATCCGAAGGACACCAAAGACCATCCCTTCGGGGTCTGGACCCTGCCGCCGACCCGCTTGTCGGCCCCTCGTGGCGAGGCCCCGCGTCCGGGTTTCGATCACGCAAAGTTCGATGCCATCGGAGAGAGCGACCGCATGACCCTCAAATTCGTGAAGCCCCGATGAGCGGCGGTTCCTGGAAGGCCGGCCTGGGCCTGGCCGCTGTCATGGCCGTCGTCGTGGCCACCCCGCTGCGGGCCGAGGAGCAGTCGGTTCCGGCCGGCAAGGCGTTTCCGTTTCTGGAGACCTTTCTGAAACTGCCGCCGGCTGACAAGACCCGCTTCCGACTGATCTATGCGCCCCGCTTCGACGGCAAGAGTCTGGCGGGCCAGAAAGCCACCCTGGTCGAGGCCAACGGGACCCGGACCCCGCTTCCGATCGGTCCTGATGGCTTCTTCGAGCGGACGCCGGGCCTGGGCCAGATGAAGGACGCCAAGGTGCTTCTGGATGGGCCGGCCGGGGCCAAGTTCGGGACGACCATGAGCTTCGTCACGACGCTCAAACCCGCCACCGAATACGAGGTGCGGGAGCTGGTCGCGACCGTCGATGAGACCAATGCCACGATCCGCAAGAACGCCGGTCCGGCGGCCATGTTGGCCCCCAAGATGGGCGGCGTTGCCTTCAAGGACGGCAGCGGTGCGGTTGCGGTCTATCCCGACGGCCGGACCCGACCCTTGCCGGAGCTGCGGGGTACGCCGGTCTTCTGGCCGGAGGACTTTTCCGGGGCGGTCCGCGTGCGCCTGACCAAGGCCCCCTCGGCCGTTCGTTTCGCCCCGAAAAAGAAATAATCAGGTCCGGTCTGAACACTGTTTACTTGCGGCTGTCACAAAGCCACGTTATCGCCAATTCAAATCGCGCAGACAGGGAGAACGCGCTCATGGCTACTCTGCAGGAACTTACCGATCGCATCATCACCGCCGTCGGCGACGACAGCGGCCTGGGCAAGAGCCTCAAGTTCGACCTGAAGGACGTCGGCGTCGTTCACATCGACGGTGGTTCGGTGACCAACGAAGACAAGCCCGCCGACCTGACCATGACCCTGAGCATGGACGATCTGCTGGCCATCGGCGCCGGTTCGCTGGATCCGACCATGGCCGTGATGACCGGCAAGCTGAAGCTGTCGGACATGGGCGTGGCCATGGGCCTGCAAGCCAAGATGGCGGCGCTCTTCTCGAAGATGCGCTGATCCCATGGGGGAGCGCGCGCCTCTGGTTTCGATTCCCGAGGCGCCGGTCCCTGACCATGGAACGGCCGAATGGTTTAGCGGCGCGGACGGGGCAACCCTCCGCGCCGCACTATTTTCGCCGCCGGGAACGCCGCGCGGCTCCGTGGTCGTCAGTCCCGGCCGCAGCGAGCCGATCGAGAAGTATTTCGAGGTCGTGGACGACCTTCTGAACCGGGGCTTTGTGGTTCTGGTGCACGACTGGCGGGGGCAGGGGCTCTCGGCCCGTGCCCTGCCGGACCGGCTCAAGGGCCATGCGAAGGGCTTTCGGCCCTTCCTGAGCGACTTTTCCAACCTCCTCGAGACCTTTGGGGACCGTCTGCCCAAACCCTGGATCGCTTTGGGACATTCGATGGGCGGGTGCCTGACCACCCTGGCCCTGGCCCATGGCGAAAGTCGTTTCTCCGCCTGCGTGCTGTCGGCCCCGATGCTGGGCCTTAACACGGAGGGCAAGCCGGCCCGCGCCGCCCGCGCCCTAGCCTGGATCTTCGCCCGTGCGGGTCTGGCCGGCGACTACACCCTGGGTGAGCGGGGCGATCCGTTCGCCCAGAGCTTTGCCCGCGACGCCCTGACCCATGATGAGACGCGCTATGACCGCTATCAGGCGCAGCTGACGGCCAACCCCGACATCGCCCTCGGCGGTACCACCTGGGGCTGGGTGGACTTTGCTTTTTCCGCCTGTGCCTGGCTGCGGCGTTCGCCGGGCGTCGAGGCGATCGCCATCCCGGTGACCATCGTCGGGGCCGGCGAAGACAGCCGGGTGCTGAATTCGGACCTCAAGGCCATCGCCACCCGTATTCCCAACGGGCGCTATCTGGAAGTGCCCGGTGCCTTCCACGAGATCCTGATCGAGATCGACGCACGCCGGGCCCAGTTCTGGTCCGCGTTCGACGAGACGGTTGATCCCGTCGCGCCGCTAGCCTGACGACTTCGCCGAGCGCCTGAGGCAGATCAGGGCCTCGTCCAGCGGACGGCGGTCACCCGAGATCACGATCTGGCCGCCGTTTTGTCCCACGGGCTGGCCGCGCCAGTCGGTGACCATGCCACCGGCCCCTTCGATCAGGGGAATGGCGGCCTCGATGTCCCAGGATTTCAGGCCGGCCTCGATGACCATGTCCATCGTCCCGGCCGCGACCATGGCATAGGCATAGGCGTCGCAGCCCAGGCGGGCCAATTTGGACCCCGCCCGGACCTGCAGCCAGGCCCCGCGTTCGGCGCCGTCGAAACAGGCGTCGGCATCGGTCGTGCCGATGATTGCATCGGTCAGGCGTTCGCAGGGGCGGACCTTGAGGGGGCGGGTCTGGCCCCGGGCCAGAAGGCGCGAACCGCCAGCATGGCCGATGAAGACCTCGTCCAGATAGGGCTGTCCGATCGAGCCCAGCACGGGCCGGCCCTGGTAGCGCAGGCCGATCAGGGTGGTCCAGAGCGGCAGGCCGGCGATGAAGGCGCGGGTCCCGTCAACGGGGTCGAGAACCCAGACGAACTCTGCGTCAGGCCGGTCCTCGCCATATTCCTCACCGATCACGCCGTGATCGGGATAGTGCGCCGCGATCAGGCGGCGAATGGCAGCCTCCGCGCCCCGGTCAGCCTCGGTGACGGGATCGAAGGCGGCATGGGTGTCGCGCGGCAGGTTCTTGCCGGCTCCCTTGTCTTCCAGGCCGTGGTCGGCCCGGAACAGCGGCAGGATCGCCGCTGCGGAGGCGCGGTTGAGCTCGAGTACGAAGGCGTCGAGGGCTGTGAGCCGGTCTGCGGAAAGCGTCATGGGCGAGGGTTTAGCGCCCTCGCCGGATGCGCGCCACCCGCAGTTAGGCGTCTGCGTGCTCAGCACCGCCGTTGAGCGACTTGGCAAGGTCCAGAAGACGACGGCGCGGACGCTCGCCCAGCAGGTAATAGGCCCGGATCAGGTCCAGGGTTTCCTTGCGGGCAAACATTTCGCCGCCTTCGGTCTCGCCGGCGTTCTCACGACGGGCCTGATCGGACAGGCCGTCATAGAAATAACCGACCGGAACCTCGAGGGCTTCGGAGAGCTGCCACAGACGGGCAGCCGAGATGCGGTTGGCCCCGCACTCATATTTCTGGATTTGCTGGAAGCGAACGCCGACCGTTCCGGCCAGCTGTTGCTGCGTCAGGCCGAGCAGGCGGCGGCGGCGTCGAAGACGCTTGCCGAGATGCACGTCGATATCATTGCCCATGGAAGCCAAGCCCCCCGTTCCCATCACCGCGCGTCCCGAAACGGAACGCTCGCCGGTTTCGTCGCAAGGCCCGTGCCGGATGAAGTGGCGTTGCATCGGGCAGGCAAGCCAGCCTACTAGAGACACATGTCGGATAAGCGTCGGCCTTGGGCCCAGGATCTGCTCTGGCGCGCCGAGGCGCTGGGCTTTGACATCTTTATCGGCGTCGTGCGTCTGATGGGCGTGGACGCCGCATCGGCGTTCGGCGGCTGGCTGGGGCGAACCTTCGGCCCGCTGAGCGGGGCCCACAAGGTGGCCGAGCGCAATCTGAAGCTGGCTTTCCCCGACCAGGACGCCGACTGGCGAGCCCGCATGCTGGTCGAGCAATGGGATGGCCTGGGGCGGACCTTTGCTGAATTCCCGCTGATGGATCGCATCCTGCCCTCGACCGGCAGGGTCGAGGTCGTCAACCAGGAACGGCTCTTCGAAATCGCCCGCGACAAGACACCCGTAGTGTTCGTTTCGGGACACCTGTCGAACTGGGAGGTGATGCCGGCGGCCATCGTGGACTCCGGGGTCATCTGCGAGATGACCTACCGTGCGGCCAACAACCCCTATGTCGACGAACGGATCAAGGCCAGCCGCCACCGCTACGGCGTCCGGCTGTTTGCCCCCAAGGGCGGCGACGGCGCGCGCGAACTGCTCGAGGGGATGAAGCAGGGACGCTCGGTGGCCCTGATGAACGACCAGAAGTTCAATGGCGGGGTCGCGGGCCTGTTCTTCGGCCACGATGTGCGCACGGCCCCCGGCCCGAGCCGGCTGGCCATCCGCTTCGGCACGGTCCTGCAGCCCATGTCGGTACAGCGGATCAAGGGGGCGCGCTTCCGGGCGGTGGTGCACGACCCCATCGTCATTCCCAAGAGCGGCGACCGCACGGCGGACATCGAGACCGGCGTGAAGCTGGTCAATGCCTTCATGGAAGAGCGGATCCGGGAGCGCCCGGCCGAATGGTTCTGGGTCCACCGCCGCTGGCCAAACGAGGTCTATGCGGCGCTGGCGGCCCGCGAAGCGGAAAACCCCTGAGGCCGGGACCTAGATCTCGATCGCGCCCATTTCGGCATCAGGCTCGCCGGCCCGGCGGAACGGACCCTCGTAGGTCGCCTCGGCGCGGCGGCGGCAGGGGCCGAAATAGGTGCTCGACCGGATGAACGGGCGAGGCTTGAAGATGACCTCATTGATCCGGTCCAGAAGCGACTGTGCGGTGACCGGCTTGACGATGATCTCGGTCACGCCGGCATCACGGGCTTCAAACACCCTGTGCCGGTCCGCAAAGCCCGTCAGCATGATGATCGGCAGGAACGGGTCGACGCTGTCGGGCGAGTTGCGCACCAGCTGGGTGAACTGAACCCCGTCGAGCGGCAGCATCTTGAAATCGACTATGGCGATGTCGATCATGGTCTCGCGCAGGATCTGCAGGGCTTCTGCCCCGTCCATGGCTTCGCGGAAATGCTTGACACCGACGCCGGACAGAATGGCTCCGACGATCGCACGCATGTGCTGGTTGTCGTCGACCATCAGGAAGCGAAGATTCGCGAGCACCGCCGACATGCGGAATATCACTCCGGACTGGAATCGTTGCGAAAGGGCTTTGGAGACGTCTCTACCGCCGGTTCGATAGCGGAAATAAGGCTAACGGAGGGTTTAACTTCGCGCTAGGGGCGCGGGGAAACGGCCCCTACCAACAGTGCGGGATCGAGATTGCGGCCGTGCCATTTCATCCGCCAGCACAGGTGTGGTCCGGTCGCACGGCCTTCCTGGCCCACCGCTCCGATCAACTGACCCTGATTGAGCCTGGTCCCTGCCGACACTAGGATTTCCGAGAGGTGCAGATAGGCCGTGATCAGGCCCTGGCCATGATCGATCAGGATCAGGCCGCCCTCGAAATGCAGTCCTGTTTCGGCAAACACGACAAGCCCCGCAGCCGGTGCCCGGACAGGTGCGCCCACCGGCGCGGCCAGGTCGACCCCATAATGGGGACGGCGCGGCTCGCCATTCAGGATCCGCTGGCCACCGAAGCGCGCGGACCGGCGGGCACCCTCGAGGGGCAGGATGAAGCCGGTCTGGAAATCGTCAAGGTCGGCGACGCTGGCAAAGCCGACGGCCTTGCGGGCACCTTCCGCCGCGATGCGCTCCAGCAGGGCGGGGTCTTCCGGCTTCACCTGGTTGTCAGGCAGGCCGTCAATCCGCTGGATGTCGAAGGACCCCGGCGCGATGGCGGCCTCGTGGCTGGCGGATCCGCCTTCGGTCGAGACGGTCAGAACCGATGTCGGGCCGGCGTCGCGGTCGAAGCCGATCACGAACAGGCCGTCGGCCGAGGCATTGCCCACGGCGGTACCGTCGAGATCGAGGGCAGCGCGAGGGGCCGTACGACCCAGGGCAAAGCCGCCCTGGACAAAGCGTCCGGACAGCGAAAGGCCCGGTGCAGCGGCTTGGGCGGGCAGCGCCAGGCCGGCTGCCGACAGGCCGGTCAGAAGAGCGCGCCGGTTCAGGCGATCTTCTCTTGCCAGCGCTTAAGGGCCTCGGTGGGCCCGGCATAGGCTTCCTGCAGCTCCGGGCTCCAGTAGCGCAGGGCGTCCAGCGAGACCTTGGCCCCGGTCACGGCGCAAAGGACATAGCGGCCGGGCGACATGACGGCGAACTCGCCGTCGCCATAGTGCAGCACGGCAGGGCCGTCGGGTTTTCCAAGGTCACGGTCAAAAGCGTTCATGGGGTCACTTTAGGACAATCGGACGCGTCAGAACAGATCGCCCTGATCAGCTTTTGGTGTTGTCGCGGGCCGGGGGCGCGAGGGACGGGCCGGAACTGAAGGGGCGGGCGGCGGCATTGCGCCCCCGTCGATGATGGCGTTGCGGTCGCCGTCGCCGAACTGCAGGCTGACGAGGTCGCCGGCGCCGAGGCCGGTGGCTGAGCGCACGATCGAGCGGTCCGCCCGGCGGACCAGGGCAAAGCCGAGGTCCAGCGGCCGGCGCGGATCGAGCGACCGGCGCAGCTTTTCCAGGCTGGTCAGCCGGTCTTCGTCGCGTTTCACCCGCCGTTCGCCCGCCGCTTTCAGCCGCTCCCAGAGGACTGGCAGTCGGGCATTGGCCTCGATGCGTTGCGGCGTGCGGCGGGCGGCCAGGGTCAGGCGCTGGCCGAGATCGGCGAGGCGGTCGGCCTTCTGCTGTCTCTGGCGGCCCAGGGCCTCGGGCGACAGCCTGGCCGTGACCCGCAGCAGGGCCTGGGCATGGACGGCGGTGTTGCGGCCGAGCGCCGCGTCCAGCCGTCCGGCAGCGATGTCGAACCGCTGCTGGGCCAGGGCCAGCAGGTCGGCCGGGCGGGGCAGGCCGCGGGCGGCGCTGACCAGGCGGGTGCGGCGGTCCTCGATCAGCCGCGCGCCGCTGCGATTGAGGCGGCGGTCATAGTCGGAGACCAGGGCCCGCAGTTCGCCCAGCACCGGTGTGGCGATCTCGGCGGCAGCGGTGGGGGTGGGCGCGCGGCGGTCGGAGACGAAGTCGATCAGGGTGGTGTCAGCCTCGTGACCGACGGCCGAGATCAGCGGGATCTCGCTGGCCGCCACGGTTCGGGCCAGGGTCTCGTCATTGAAGGCCCAGAGATCTTCCACCGAGCCGCCGCCCCGGGCGACGATGATGATGTCGGGGCGCGGCGTGGCTCCACCCGGCGTGATGGCGTTGAAGCCGCGAATGGCCCCGGCCACCTGGGCGGCGGCCTGGTCGCCCTGGACCACCACCGGCCAGACCAGGACATGGCAGGGCCAGCGGTTGCGGATGCGGTGCAGGATGTCACGGATCACCGCTCCGGTCGGGCTGGTGATCACCCCGACCACGGCAGGCATCGAGGGCAGGGGGCGTTTCCGCGACGCCTCGAACAGGCCTTCTCCAGCCAACTTCGCTTTCAGCCGCTCGAGTTGCGCGAGAAGCGCCCCGACCCCGGCGGCTTCCATGCTCTCGATGACGATCTGGTAGCGCGAACCGGCCGGATAGGTAGTGATCTTGCCGGTGACGATCACTTCCAGGCCGTGCTCGGGCCGCACGCCAAGGCCGCGCACCGCGCCTTTCCAGACCACGCCGTCGATGGCCGACTTGTCGTCCTTGATCGTCAGATAGACGTGGCCGTTGGAGTGGTGGGTGACCTTGGAGAGTTCGCCCCGCAGCCGCACGTGCGAATAGCTGGTCTCCAGCGTGCGCTTCAGCGCAAAAGCCAGTTCCGAGACAGAATAGGCGGGCGCGTTGGAATCGGGTGCGGCGACGTCGGTCATCCGCACAGCATAAGGCCCTCCCCGACGAACGGGGAGGGCCGCATGAGAGACTTGTTCTTGTAGGGCCGCCCGAGCCTAGATGTAGCGGCGCAGCGAGCGGGCCAGTTCGGTGGGGCCGGCCTTCTTCTTGGACTGTTGCGGCTGATAGGCCACCCGGGCGTGTTCGCCGCAGTAGGGGCCTTCCGACGAGCGACGGCCGCAGAAGGTGAAGCCGTCCGACGAGGGATCACCGATCGGCCACTTGCACATGTGAGCGCCCAGGGTCAGCACCGTGGCCGAGCCCGGCTCTTCGGCCCGGAAGGCGGGGAGCGAGGGGGGCTGCTGCTGGGTGGCGACCGGGCTGGGGGCCGAGACCGGAGCCGGCTCGGCCACTACGCGGCGTGGGGCCGAGGGCATGGTCTGGGCGGCCGGACGCGCCGGGCGCGGCGCCTTGAAGGCCGGACGGGCCGGTTGCGAGGGTGCGGCGCGGCCCGAAAGGCCCAGGCGGTGCACCTTGCCGATCACGGCATTGCGCGTGACTCCACCGAGTTGCTTGGCGATCTGACTGGCCGAAAGCCCGTCCAGCCAGAGCTTCTTCAAGGTCGAGACCCGTTCGTCGGTCCAGCTCATACCCATCTCCCGCCATTGTCCGGGTCCGTGGCCTCCCCAAGCCAGTGGACCCTACATCTGGTGTTCTGACCGCCCCGCCGGCGGTCGTCCTACAACATATCGTAAAGAAAACGTTAAATCACACAATGGGCGCCCGGTGGTCTGTCCACAGAAACTAGATGTTGATTCGGTCACCGTCAGCCTTGCGCCGGGAGGGCTCAGGTCGCACATGGCCAAGGCATGCAGGGAATTCGGGCTCATGACTGACATGGCAGACAGCGTCATTCCGCCGCAGCCGCGCGACTATCACGGCTGGAACTGGAGCGGCTTCTTCACCCTCTACCAGCGCGAGATCCGGCGCTTCTGGAAGGTCGGCACCCAGACCGTGGCGGCCCCTGTCGTGACGACCCTGCTATACATGCTGGTCTTCGTGGTGGCCGTCGGTCCGGCCCGGCAGACCGTGGATGGCGTCAGCTTCGGGCATTTCGTGGCCCCTGGCCTGATCATGATGGCCATTCTGAACAACGCCTTCGCCAACTCCTCGTCGTCGCTGATCCAGGCCAAGATGATGGGCCTGACCCCCGATTTCCTGACCCCGCCGCTGTCACCGCTGGAGCAGGTCTCGGCCTTCGCCCTCGGCGCAGCGACCCGGGGCGTCGTGGTCGGGGCGGTGACGGCCATCGTCATCGGTGTGCTGCCTGGTGCGGGACTGGGCGTCGCCCACCTGTGGTCGATCTTCTATTTCGGGATCGGAGCCTCGCTGATCCTGGGTCTGGCCGGAATCCTGGCCGGGTTGTGGGCCGAGAAGTTCGACCAGCTGGCGGCCGTGACCAATTTCCTGATCATGCCGATGACCTTCCTGTCGGGCACCTTCTACCTGGTCGACCGCCTGCCCGAGCCGTTCCGCACGGCCAGCCACTACAACCCGTTCTTCTATCTGATCGACGGGTTCCGTTATGGCTTCATCGGCCATGCCGACGGTTCGCTGCTGATCGGCGTCATCGCCACCGCGGTGCTGACAATCGGGCTCTTCCTGTGGTGCTGGCAGCTGTTCCGCACGGGTTATCGCCTGAAGACCTGAGGGGTGGTCACCCGGAAGCAACAGGGGCGGCAATTTCCCGGAACTTGCCCCGGACGCTTCATTGACAGAGCGCTGTTCCCCGGCGACAACCTGCGGCCTTCCGGTCCCCGTGCGAACAGTGCGGGGGCTTCTTTCCTTTCTGGGAGGCGGTCTTGACCAGCCCGACGTCGTCACAGTCTTCGCAACAACACATCATGGGCGTCTACAATCGCGCCCCGCTTGCGTTCGACCGGGGCCGAGGCGCGCGCCTGTTCTCGACGGACGGTGAGGAATATCTGGATTGCGTCGGTGGCATCGCGACGGATGGCCTCGGCCATGCCCATCCGGCCCTGGTCGAGGCGCTGAAGACCCAGGGCGAGAAGCTCTGGCACGTCTCCAACATCTTCCGGATCCCCGAGCAGGAAGAACTGGCCGACAAGCTGTGCGCCCATAGCTTCGCCGACGTGGTGTTCTTCACCAACTCGGGCACCGAGGCCATCGAGTGCGCCCTGAAGACGGCGCGCAAGTACCACACGGCCAACGGCCAGCCCGAGCGGACCGAGATCTTCGGCTTCGACGGCTCGTTCCACGGCCGGTCCTATGCGGCGGTCAATGCCTCGGGCAATCCGAGCTATGTCGAGGGCTTCGGTCCGCGCCTGCCGGGCTACAGCCAGCTGAAGTTCGGCGACCACGACGCCCTCAAGGCCGCCATTGCCCTGCCGACCACCGCGGCGATCATCGTCGAGCCCGTGCAGGGCGAGGGCGGGGCCCGCGCCATTCCCGAGCACTGCCTGGTCAGCCTGCGCTCGCTCTGCGACGAACACGGCGTCTTGCTGATCTATGACGAAGTGCAGTGCGGCATGGGCCGGACCGGCAAGCTGTTTGCCTATGAATGGGCTCCCGGTGGCGAGCCGCACATCATGGCCGTGGCCAAGGCCCTGGGCGGCGGCTTCCCGGTCGGCGCGTGCCTGGCCACCACCGAGGCGGCCAAGGGCATGACCGTCGGTGTCCACGGTTCCACCTTCGGCGGCAACCCGCTGGCCATGGCGGTCGGCAAGGCCGCCTTCGACACGATCAACACGCCCGAGATCCTCGACAACGTGAAGTCGGTCGCCGGCTATTTCGTCCAGCAGCTGAACGGCCTGAAGGATCGCTTCCCGGACGTGATCGTCGACATCCGCGGCAAGGGCTTCCTGATCGGCATCAAGCTGGTGTCGAACAATCGCGAGTTCATGGTTCTGGCCCGCGAGGAAAAGCTGCTGGTGGCCGGTGGCGGTGACAACTGCGTCCGCCTGCTGCCGCCGCTGAACCTGACCCTCGAGGAAGCCAGCGAAGCGATCGGCAAGCTTGAAAAGGCCTGTGAAGTCGCGCGCAGCAAGCTGGCCGCCGCCTAAACCCCACTCCTAACCGCACTTCCCGGCATGCGCCGGGACCCAGATCAAGCCCGTCTCTTTCCCGGATGTATCCGGGCCCCGGCTGTTGCCGGGGAGAGCGGGAGGGGGACTGCCATGACCCAAGCCCGGCATTTCATCGACCTCTGGAAGCTGGACGGCGCAACGCTGCGGCTGCTGCTGGAGGATGCCAAGGCCCGCAAGACCGCCCGCAAGGGCTGGGGCCAGGGCAAGGTCGATGCCGACGCGCCGGCCGACGGCCGCGTGCTGGCGATGATCTTCCAGAAGAACTCGACCCGCACGCGCTTTTCGTTCGATGCGGCCATCCGTCAGCTGGGTGGATCGGGGATCATCTCGACTTCCAACGACATGCAGCTGGGGCGGGGCGAGACGATCGAGGACACGGCCCGCGTCCTGTCGCGCATGGTCGACGCGGTGATGATCCGGGCCAACAGTCACGCCGACGTCGAGCGCTTCGCCCAGGTCTCGACCGTGCCGGTGATCAATGGCCTGACCGACAAGAGCCACCCCTGCCAGATCATGGCCGATCTTCTGACCATCGAAGAGCATCGGGGCGATGTCGGCGGCAAGACCATCGCCTGGGTCGGCGACGGCAACAATGTCTGCTCCAGCTTCATCCATGCCGCGCCGCTGCTGGGCTTCAAGCTGAAGATCGCCTGTCCGGCCGTCTATCACCCCGACCTCGTCGATCTGGCCCGCGCCGCCGACCTGCAGGGTCAGGTGACCATGACCGACGACCCCAAGGAGGCCGTGCGCGGCGCCGATGTGGTGGTGGCCGATACCTGGGTGTCGATGGGCGATACCGACCATGACGAGCGCCTGGCCGCGCTGGAGCCCTATCAGGTCGACGAGGCCCTGATGGACCTGTCGGCCCCGGACGGTGTGTTCCTGCACTGCCTGCCGGCCCACCGGGGCGAAGAGGTCACCGATGCGGTGCTCGACGGTCCGCGCTCCCTGGCCTGGGACGAGGCGGAAAACCGCATCCACGCCCAGAAGTCGGTGCTGGCCTGGGCCTTCGGGGCGATCGGCTAGGGCTCATGTCGAAAATCGCGTTCAACAAGCAGAAGCGCGATGCCCTGCTGGCCAAGCTGACCCGCTATCTCGACCGTGAACTCGACTGCGAGGCCAGCCCGCTTCAGGCCGGCTTCCTGCTCGACTTCATTTCCGAAGAGATGGGGCCCTACTACTACAATCAGGGCGTTCAGGACGCCCAGACCCTGTTCCGCGAAAAACTGGAAGACGCGGTCTATGAGATCGAGAAGCCGTTCAAGGACTGAACCGGCGGGGCACCGGCCGTCGCGGCCGATGCCCCTTTCGTTGCAGGCCTAGCCCATGCGGTGCAGGGCGCAGAGCTTGTTGCCGTCGGGGTCGCGCAGATAGGCCAGATAGAGCTTGCCCATGCCGCCCTCGCGCACGCCCGGCGGATCTTCACAGCTGATGCCGCCGTGGGCGAGACCCGCCGCATGCCAGGCATCGGCCTGTTCGGGCGAGCTGCAGGCAAAGCCGACCGTTCCGCCGTTGGCAAAGGTCGCCGCCTCGCCGTTGATCGGCTTGGAGACCGAGAACACGCCGGTCGGGGTCATGTAGAAAATGCGCTCGCCATTGGTCATGGACGGCGGCACGCCGAGCGTGGCCAGCAGGGCGTCATAGAATCCCCTGGCGCGATCAAGGTCGTTCGTGCCGATCATGATATGGGAAAACATTCTGGTCTTTCCTCCACTTGCGGCCGGCTTTTACGGACGGTGTCCGCAGCGTTGCCGCTGGTTGCGGGCAGCCTAGCACTGCCGGTTCCGGCAGGCGATCCGGTGACTCAGAGGTGTCTACCCGGTTTGGCCCCCTCGCATTTTTCGCCGAACCGCCTATCTAACCGCCCCATGACCGATATCTCCGCTATTCCCGCCCTCGACGACGTCGTTTCCGCCTTCCAGATCGAAGGGCTGCCGGTGCGTGGCCGCGTCGTTCGGCTGGGCGAGGCCGTGCACGAGGTGCTCAGCCATCACGACTATCCCGAGCCGGTCGCCAACCTGCTTGGCGAGGCCTGCGCCCTGGCGGCGCTGGTCGGCTCCAGCCTCAAGTTCGAGGGGCGGCTGATCGTCCAGGCCCAGGGTGACGGTCCGGTGCGCTATGTGGTCGTCGACTACGACACCAGCGGCGGCCTGCGCGGCTACTGCCGTTTCGACGCCGAAGAGGTGGCCAGGGTCAGTGAAGGCTTTGCGCGGCCCGGGGCCAAGACCCTGCTGGGGGGCGGTGTCTTCATCATGACCCTCGACCAGGGCCCCGATACCGACCGCTACCAGGGCGTTACCGCCATTGAGGGCGAGACTCTGGCCCTGTGCGCCGAACAGTATTTCGACCAGTCGGAACAGACCCCGACCCGGGTGCGCCTGGCCGTCGGCCAGGTCGATACGGGGCAGGGGCCGACCTGGCGGGCTGGCGGCATCCTGATCCAGGCCATCGCCGGCGACGAAACGCGGGGCGAAACCCAGGAAGCCTGGCGTCATGCCAGGCCTTCTTCGAGACGACCGGCGAGGACGAACTGATCGATCCGACCGTCAGCACGCCGACCCTGCTGTACCGCCTCTATCACGAGGACGGTGTGCGCCTGCTGGAAGAGAAGCCCCTGAAGGCCTTCTGCCGTTGCTCGGACGAGCGGATCGGGGCCGTGCTGGCCTCGTTCACGCCCGAGGAAAAGGCCGACATGGTCGAGCCGGACGGCAAGATCCACGTCACCTGCGAATACTGCTCGCGGGTCTATGCTGTCGCGCCGGACGCGGTCTGACGCGACGGGGGCGGTCCGTCAGGAGTCGCAGCCGGTCCGGCGCAGGCCGGTTTCGAAGGCGGCGTGATTTTCAGCCGTCTCCAGGGTGGCGATGCTTGACCGCGCGATGAAGCGACGGGGCTCGACAGCGCCGTTGCCGTTGTCGGCGTGGACGGTGCCGCAGATCACCAGGGCCGAGCCGTAGAGGCCCAGGCGCAGGTCCCTGAACTTTGCGCCCTCGGGATTGCCAAGCTCTTCGCTCACAGCGGCCTTGAACTGCGGCGCGACATCCGAGACCAGCCGCCGTGTGGCCTGGGTCTGCTCTTCAAGGCGACCAAAACCGAAGGCGATATGCGAGCCGGGATCGACCTCTTGCGACAGGTTGGCCCGCTGTGTGCCGTAGCCCCCGGCGGACTGCGCAAAGTGCGGGTCCCGCTTGATCAGGGGCTGGCCCGAAACGGTCTGGGCCAGGGCCGGTGCGCTCAGGGCCGCCGAAGCGATCACGAGGGTCGCAAGGCGGCAGAACGTCAGCTTCGACATGGCAGCTCCTCAAGAGACGGTTTGACGCAGCGGGAGGCGCAGCCCGCCGGTCAGGCCGTGCGACGGCCTTGCCCGGCCTCCTGCCGCACCTCAACGAGGGCACTGAAAGGACGTAACCGGAGCGTTTGCTCTACCGTTGGCGGAGTCAAGATCAAAAGTCGCCGCTGAGGTTGCGGTGACGTCAGTTGTATCGCCGCGCGGCGCCCGGCAGGTGCAGCGAGAAGGCCGGGATCTCGGCGTCGAAGACTTCGCCGGCTTCGGTCATCATCTGATAGCTGCCGCGCATTTCGCCGGATGACGTGGGCAGGGGGCAGTTGGACACATAACGGAAGGCCTCGCGGGCCTTCAGTTCGGGCTGCTCGCCGACCACGCCCGAGCCTTCGACGTCATTGCTGCGGTTGAAGGCGTCGGTAATCGTCCAGCGCCGGGCCACGAGATGGACGGTCTCCACCCCGTGGTTCTCGATCTCGACGGTGTAGGACCAGAGGTACAGGCCTTCTTCCGGCGCAGAGTCCTCCGGCAGGTAGGTCGGAGCCACCCGCACAACGATGTCGCGCGTGCGAGCCTCGTACGCGCCACTGTCGGCACCACGCCGGCGCCGGATCCGCTGCAGCGGCGGGGAGGATTCACGCCTGGTCGAGCGCACGGATCACATCTCGCGTCAGGTCTTCAAGGCTTTCGAGGCCGACCGAAAGGCGTACGCCGCCTTCGACCACGCCCAGCGACGGCCGCATCTCTTCCGGCACCGAGCGGTGCGTGGTGGTCGGCGGGTGGGTCGCCATCGACTTGGCGTCGCCCAGGTTGTTGGAGATGTCGACGATCTCGAGCGCGTTCAGGAACTTGAACGCCGCTTCCCGGCTGCCGAGGTCGAGGGCCACGACCGTGCCGCCGCCGCTCATCTGCGACTTGGCGACGTTGTGCCCCGGATGGTCGTGACGGAAGGGGTAGAGCACGGACTTGGTCTTCTTGTGCTCGGCCATCACATTGGCGAGGGCGAAGGCGGTGTCGTTCTGGCGGCGCACGCGCAGATCCAGGGTCTCCAGACCCTTGACCAGGACCCAGGCATTGAACGGCGACAGCGACGGGCCGGTGTGGCGCAGCATGTCGCGGTAGAATTCTTCGTTGATCGCCTCGCTGGTCAGGATGGCCCCGCCCAGCACCCGGCCCTGGCCGTCGATGTGCTTGGTGGCCGAGTAGACCACGATATCGGCCCCGAGGGTCAGCGGCTGCTGGAAGATCGGCGTGGCGAAGACGTTGTCGACAATGACCTTGGCCCCGACCGCATGCGCCATTTCGGCCACGGCGCGGATGTCGGTGATCTCCAGCACCGGGTTGGACGGCGTCTCGATCAGCACGGCCTTGGTGTTGGGACGCAGGGCCGCTTCCCAGGCCTTGGGATCGGTGGCGTCGACGAAGGTGGTCTCGACCCCGAAGCGCGGCAGCCATTCGGCGATCAGCCAGCGGCACGAGCCGAACAGCGCCCGGCCGGCCACGACGTGGTCGCCGGCCTTCACCAGACCCATCAGCGAGGCGTGGATCGCCGCCATGCCCGTGGCCTGGGCCCGGCAGACCTCGGCCCCTTCCAGCAGCGCCAGACGGTCCTCGAACATCTTCACGGTCGGATTGTTGAAGCGCGAATAGACGAAGCCCGGGTCTTCGCCGGAGAAGCGGCGGTCAGCGCCCTCGGCGCTGTCATAGGTGAAGCCCTGGGTCAGGTAGAGCGCCTCGGCGGTCTCCATGTACTGCGACCGGGCCAGCCCCCCGCGGATTAGCTTGGTCGCGATGTCCCAGTCTTTCGGGTCCTCGGCCACGGGGTCTTCCTTCTTCGGCGCGAAAAGGCCGGCATAAGGGGTTTAGCGGCGTGCAGGGTCAAGGCGCAGTTGGCTGATTTCAACATCAGAATTGCTTCAGGCGAGCCGCAAGCGCTCCAGTCTTGCCTTCCAGGCGAGCTTTAGCGACTGTCGCGCCGATGACCGACGCCCACACCGCAGGGATTCTGCCCTGCCAGACCATTGAAGAGCTGATCGCCCGCGAGGCGATCACCTCGCAGACCCCGTTCGACCGCGACCAGGTCCAGCCGGCCAGCCTTGACCTTCGTCTGGGCGCGCGGGCCTGGCGGGTGCGGGCCTCGTTCCTGCCCGGGCTGGGCCGGCGCGTCACCGAGCGTCTGAAGGACGTGGCGATGCACGAGCTCGACCTGACCCGCGGGGCGGTGCTCGAGAAGGGCTGCGTCTATATCGCCGAGCTGCAGGAGAGCCTGGCCCTGCCGGCCAATGTCGCGGCGCGCGGCAATCCCAAGAGCTCGACCGGCCGGGTGGACGTTTTCGTTCGTCTGCTGACCAATCACAGCCGCGCCTTCGATGATGTCGAGGCCGGCTATGAGGGGCCGCTCTACATGGAGATCGCACCCCAGACCTTCTCGGTCCTGGTGCGGTCGGGGACCCGCCTCAACCAGCTGCGGCTCAAGCGCGGCGAGCCGGCCAAGCTGTCGATCCGCAGTGTCGGGGTGGACCTGTCGGCCGGAATGGGCGGGATCGTCGGCTTCCGCGGACGGCGCCATGCCGGGGTCGTGGATCTCGACCACGAAGACGGCCACGATCCCCGCGACTTCTGGGAGCCTCTGGAAACCCGGCACGGCGAGCTGTTGCTGGATCCTGGCGAGTTCTACATCCTGGCCTCGAAGGACGACATCGAGATCCCGGTGCTGCAAGCGGCCGAAATGACCCCGATCGATCCTTCGGTCGGCGAGTTCCGCGTCCACTATGCCGGCTTTTTCGATCCTGGCTTCGGCACCGAAGAGGCCGGCGCGGTCGGCTCCAAGGGCGTGCTCGAGGTACGCAGCCACGAGACGCCTTTCTTGCTGGAAGACGGCCAGACCGTTGCGCGTCTGGTCTATGAGCCGCTCACCGAACGCCCCAGCCGGCTGTACGGGGAGGGCGGGTCGCACTATCAGCGCCAGGGCCTGAAGCTCTCCAAGCACTTCCGGGCCTGGTCCTGATAGCTTGATCTCCGGCTGCGGGTGCGGGATTCGGGCGGCCCGTAAAGCGTGAGTCGGGGGCACCTGATGTCGCATCCGCTGTCGCGCGACACGGCGTCACACTACATCTGGTGGCTCTTTTCGTTGGCCCCGCAAGTGGTAGTCAGGTGCGCGGCGGGCTGTCGTGCAGGCAACGGCATCCTGACGGTCCGCCCGCAGGAGAGACGCCCTTGGCCAAGTCCAGTCCTGATCCGTTCGCCATCCTGGCCGCCCGTGTTCAGGCCTGGGACCGCTGCGGTCGCATACCGGGCTGTGACAAGGCGGTCTGGCGACAGGATGCCGGGGGCCGCGTGATCCGCTGGGCCGATTTCAGCGACCGCTTCTCGCGCTATGGCTGGGAAATCCGCACCTGTCCCCGGAGGGGCGTGCTGGGCTGGGCCTTGCAGCGCCCAACCGTCGAAGCCGTTCACTGGCGCGGCATACTCGGCGGCGATGCGCGTGACGCCTTCGGCCACATCCACGCCGCCTGAAAAAGCGAGGCAGGCCTTACATTTAGTCCATGTCGCAAGACAAAATGATAAGGACGCTTGACACGCCCTGCAGATGGATGACAAATACACTTGTCTTTTCGATAGGGGTGCTTGTCATGCACGAACAATCCAGCAGCCAAGCCAAGCGTCAGGCCCTCGCCCAGCGTCTTGTGGTCGGTGCCGGCCTTTTTGGGGCTTCCGTCGGAGCCGGTGGCGCGCTTCTGGCCAAAACCGGACTGAGCCTTCCGCCGGGTCTGGTCTTTGCCGCAAGCCTGGTGGGGATGGTGGTCTTCTTCTGGGTGTGTGTCGTCTACTGGCGCAACATCGACGAGGCCGCCCGCGAGGCCCACAAGTTCGCTTGGTTCTGGGGCGGGACGGGCGGGCTGATCGTCCTGATGCCGGTCGGGGCCCTGGTCACCAATGAAACGCTCGTAGCGATGTTTCACGAGCGGTCGCCCAGCGAGTGGGTTCTCCTCGGCTTTCTCACCCTGCTGACAGCCCAGCTCGTCGGCTACGGCCTGGTCTGGGCCGGCTGGTGGCTGCGCCAGCGCTGAACCGCCCACCGTTGAAACTCAAGGACAGGAGAGCTGAAATGGGCCAAGCCCAAACCCCCGCCGCGCGCCGCTACCTGGCCCGCTTCTTCCCCGCCATGATCGCCTATGTCGCCGTGCTGTTCGCATCGATCTGGGCCCTGAGACATCTGGATCCGCAGGGGCCGCTGCTCTGGCTGGTCGCCGTGGCCCCGGCTGTCCCGATCATGGCCGCCATCGCCGCCATGGGGCTCTACATGGTCGAGGAGACGGACGAGTTTCTTCGCGCCGTCCTCGCCCAGTCGATGCTCTGGGGCATCGGCATCACCATGGCCCTGTGCACGGTCTGGGGCTTCCTCGAGAACGCCGGGCTGCTGCCGCATCCGCCGCTGTATCTGATCTTCCCGCTGTTCTGCTTCAGCTTCGGCGTCGCCCAGCCCTTCATTGCCAGGAGGTACCGGTGAAAAATCGCCTGAAGGTCCTGAGGGCCGAGCGGGACTGGAGCCAGGCGGATCTCGCCGACCGGCTCGAGGTCTCGCGCCAGACCATCAACGCCCTTGAGACGGGCAAGTACGATCCCAGCCTGCCGCTGGCCTTCAAGATCGCCCGTCTCTTCGGCCAATCCATCGAAACCATTTTCCAGGACGAGGCCTGAGGGCCGTCCCAAGCAGGAGCATCGCCATGACTGTTGCGTCGAAGTTCCCCAAGTTTCTGTCCAACCCGAAGTTCCGGGCGATGGCCCTGCTCACCGTAGCAGGCGGCATTGTGGGCTACGGCTCCGGCTCCCTGATCGGCAAGCTCGAGAAGGCCGGTGCGATGCGGGTGGAGGGCCTGGGCTGGTCTGATCTTCTGTCCGGCCTGATCGCCATGATGCTGATCGCGATGGGCACGCTCGTGCTGGTCGCCAGCCTCAGCCGCAAGACCGCGCTGCGGGTGCTGGATCCCGGCAACGGCCGGGACGCGACACCGGCCCAGGCCTCTTACTACCGCCAGCAGGGACTGGTCGCGCTGCTGGCCGGTGTAATGCTGGCGGCACCGGTCCTGGCCAATTCGGTGTTCGATCCGCTGCCGTTCGAGCTGGGCGCGGCCGTCATGGCCGGCATCGTGGCCCTGTTCCTCGTCCAGACCGTCGGCAACCTGATCCTGTGGCAGCGCAGCGACGAACTGGTGCGCCAGGTGATGTCCGAGACCGGGGCGGTGTCGTTCTGGCTGCTGCAGGGCGCCCTGTTCCTGTGGGCCGCCGGCGAGAAGCTGAACCTGCTGCCGGCTCTGTCGCTGTGGGACGCCGTTGCCGTGCTGATGGCCAGCTATCTCCTGATCTCCACCCTGGTCTCGGCGCGGCGGGGCCTGGGCGGTTAAGCCAGCCCCCCAGAACCTCGACCTCCCAACTGCCTCGTTTTCACCGGCCCGCATCGCCGAAACCTGATGCGCGCCTGTTTCCCAGGACCCACCCGATGTTCAGATCCCAATCCAGGCCCCGGCTGCTCGCCATCATCATCGCGCTTCTGGCCGCCATCGGCGTGTTCGGGGGCAACCATGCCCACGCCGCCGAGCCGGCCGCCCGCATCAGCGTCACCGTCACGGGCAAGGGCCCCGACGTGATCCTGATCCCGGGGCTCGCCTCCTCAGGCGCTGTCTGGGACGCCACCGTGGCCCAGCTCTCCGGACGTTACCGGGTGCATGTCGTCCAGGTCGCCGGCTTTGCCGGGGCCCCGGTCGGCGGCAACGGCGAGGGGCCGCTCGTCGCCCCGCTGGTCGAGGCCCTCGACGGCTACATCCGGTCGGCCGGCCTGAAATCCCCGGCGGTGATCGGTCACTCCATGGGTGGCCTGACGGGCCTGGCCCTGGCGCGCCGCCATCCGGCCGATGTCGGTCGTCTGCTGATCGTCGACAGCCTGCCTTTCTATCCGCTGCTGTTTTCGCCCGCCGCGACGGTCGAGATGGTCAAGCCCCAGGCCGTGGGCATGCGCGACGGCCTGATCGCCATGCCGGCCGAGAGCTTCGAGGCCCAGCAGACCATGACCATGCCGCGCCTGGTCAAGTCGCCGGACGGCCTCAAGGCGGCCCTGGCCTGGTCAAAGACGACGGATCGCTCGGTGTTCGCCCGCGCCATGTACGACGTACTGACCACCGACCTGCGTCCCGAGCTGGCGGCCGTGACCGTCCCGACGGTCGTTCTCTATCCGTTTGATCCGATGATGGGCGCGCCCGTCGAGCGG
>Ga0187843_10000463_pt1 | contig 29515 bp, 23 predicted proteins | sample SpaLakP09_SKY_43_FD_134516 | JGI IMG/M metagenome (GOLD analysis project Ga0187843, IMG submission 134516) | Oligotrophic lake water microbial communities from Sparkling Lake, Wisconsin, USA - SP09_SKY_43 | ecosystem: Environmental > Aquatic > Freshwater > Lake | place: USA: Sparkling Lake... | reverse complement strand
GACTGGTCGGCCGCCGCCTGTAGATGCACGGTGAAACTGAAGCTGCTGCCGACGCCAGGTTCGCTGTCAACCTTGATCTCGCCGCCCATCTTGCGCACCAGCTGCTGCGAGATGGCCAGCCCCAGGCCAGTGCCGCCATACAGCCGCGTGGTGCTGGTGTCGGCTTGGGCAAAGGCCTGGAACAGGCGCGCCTGCTGCTCCTGGCTGATGCCAAGGCCGGTGTCTTCCACGGTGAAACGCAGCACCAGCGGCGCGCCGGGCATCACCGTCGGGCTGGCGGCATCAACTTCCACCCGAAGCTCGATGTGGCCGCGCGCGGTGAACTTGAGTGCATTGCCCACCAAGTTGACCAGAATTTGTCCCAGCCGCAGCGGGTCGCCCAGCAGGTTGTTTGGCACCTCCGGCGCGGCGCCGATCACCAGTTCCAGTCCGCGCTCGGCGGCGCGCCACGCAAACAGGTCGGCGATCTGGTTCAGCGTGTCGGGCAAGTCGAAGGGCAGGGCTTCCAGTTCCAGCTTGCCCGATTCGATCTTGGAAAAATCCAGCACGTCGTTGATGATCTGCAGCAGACTTTGGCCGGCGCGGCTGATTTTGCGGAAGTAATCCAGCGGCTGCGCCGGCAGGTCGAGGTGGGTGCCCAGCCCCGCGAAGCCGAGGATGGCGTTCATCGGCGTGCGGATCTCGTGGCTGATATTGGCCAGGAAATCGCTCTTGGCGCGCGTGGCCGCTTCGGCGTTGGCGCGCGCTTTCTCGATCACGCGCATGGCGCGCGCCTTCAGGTAGGCCGAGGTGAAGGGCTCTTTCAGCGCCTTCAGCAAATCGAGATCGCTGGCGGCGAAGCTGGCCTGATACTGGTAGTTCTCGAAAATCAGATAGCCTTCCACCTGGCCGTCGATCACCACCCGCACCGACAGCAGCGCGCAGACGTCGCCCGGCAGCGAATGCGAATGATGGACCTCGAAGATGTCCGGCGCGATCATGGCGTCCGGCGGCGCGTAGCGCAATTCGGCCTGGCGCAGGTCGATGCGGTAGGCGTCGGCGGTGGCGTCGATGCGGCCCCAGGCCGCGCGCAGGCTGAGGGTGTCGGTGCCGTGCTCGCGCACCAGGGCCAGCGCCGAGTCGATGCCCTTGATGATGGTCGATTCGTGCAGGATGGTGTGCAGCAGGGCGTCGAAGTCCATCTGCTCGTTGATGGATTTGACGATGGCGTTCAGCTTCTCCAGATGCTGGGTGCGCGAGTAGACCAGCGCCTGCAAGGCTTCCTGCTTGCGGTGCAGGTGTCGCAGGCGCCAGAGCACCAGGCCCCAGGCCAGCACGCACACCACTACGAAGTAAGCCAGCCACGCCCACCAGGTCTGGTGCCAGGGCGGCAGCACCACCACGCGCATCGTCAGCTCGTCTGCATTCCACAGGCCTTCGCGGTTACTGCCGCGCATATGCAGCACATAGGATCCGGGCGGCAGGTGGTTGTAGCTGATGATGCGGCGGCTGGCGTCAACCTCGATCCAGCGCTTGTCGAAGCCCTCCAGCAGATAGGAATAGCGGTTGCGCTGCGGCGCTGAATAGTCCAGTGCTGCCAGTTCCACCTCGAAGCTCTGGTTATCCGGCCGCAGTACCAGCGCCGGCCCATCCTTGCCGGCCAGTTCGGACGGCGTCAGCGCGCGCTGGTCGAGCCGCACGGCGCTGATCACCAACGGCGGCCGATAGGACCAGTCGTTCAGGCGGCCCGGATAGACCACCGCCAGTCCGGTGGTGGCGCCGAACAGCAGGTCGCGCTCCGCCGTCACCGTGTTGGCGCCGATGAAGAAGGTGCGGAATGGCAGTCCGTCGGCGCCGGTCAGCGCGCGCGCCCGCTGGGTGCCGGAATCGATTACGGCGATGCTGTCCGAGGTGGCGGCCCAGATGCGGCCTGACGGATCCGACTGCAGCCCCATGATGGTGCCGGTGGTCAGTCCGGTCTCGGTGCCAAGCCGCTCAAATACCGGCTCACCCAGCGCATCACGCCCGGTCATGATGCATATGCCGCCGCCATAGGTGCCGACCCACAGCCGCCCGCGCCGGTCGATCACCAGTGAGCTGATAACCGCTTCCGACAATGCATCGGACTTGCTGGCGTTGGCCTTGATCTGTTCTACCTTGCCGCTGTCCGGATCGAGGCGGTTCAGGCCATTGCGGGTGGCCACCCACAGTGAGCCATCGGCATCGGGCAGCACCGCGTGAATGCGGTTGTCGGTCAGGCCGCCGACTTCCTGCGCACCCTGCACATAGCGCTGCAGCGCGCCAGTGGATGGGTTGTAGCGCAGCAGACCTTCAAATGTGCCAAGCCATAGTTCGCCCTTGCGCAGCAGGATGGTGCCCACGCGCGGATACGGATTGGTTTGCGGCATCGGCACCCGCCGCACCGCGCCGCCATGGGCGCTGGTGCGGTACAGGCCAAGCTGGGTGCCAATCCATGCCTCGCCCGGTTCCGCCTCGGCCAGCGACAGCACCATGCGGTTGGGCAGCGCGGTTTCCGGCTTGTGCGGGTCGGGCCGCAGCGCGGCGCGGCGGGTGCCGTTGGCCGAAACGATGTCGATGCCCTTGTCGGCTAGGCCGATCCAGACGTCGCCACGGCTGTCACTGAGCAGTGCCGAGACGCCGGCTTCCAGTGCGTCCTCGGAACCGAACACCGCGTCGATCGCCTCGCTGTGTGGATCGTAGATGTCGACGCCACGCTCGGTGGTGATCCAGATCATGCCGCTGCGGTCGCGCAGCAGGGCGGCGGCGCGGTCGTGACTAAGGCTGAACGACACCGCCGGCTGGTGCTGGATGCGGGTGGCGTGGTTAGCGTCGGCGTGGTATTCGATGATGCCGCCGCCATAGGTGCCGGCCCACCAGATGCCGGGCATGGTTTCCACCACCGCCAGCACCATATTGGCTTCGGCGTCCTTGACGCCGCGTAGCGGCAGAATGCGGCCGGCGTCGGCGCGCGCGTCGACGATGCCGATGCCGCTCTTCAGCGTGCCGAACGCGATCTGGCCCAGCTGGTTCTCGCCCAGTGACAGCACGGCGTCGGTCCAGGCCACACTGGCGCCGTCGCCGCTGACCGGGATGGTCGTGATGGCGCCGCCGGGCTTCATGCGCGACAGGCCGGTGGCGCTGCCGATCCACAGGTTGCCGGCGCGGTCCAGCAGCAGTGAGCGGATCTGGTTGTCGGGCAGGCCGGGCATCTCCTCGTGGCTGTAGCGGCGGATGGTGCGGTGCACGGTGTCGTAGTATTTCAGGCCGTCCGGGGTGCCGAGCCACAGATTACCCTTGCTGTCGCTGGCGATGGCGCTGATTGGGCCACGGCTTAATTCATCCAGCGGGCGGATGAAGCTTTCGCTGCGCTTGTCGTACATGGCCAGGCCGGCGGCGGCGGTGCCGACCCATAGCCGGCCGGCGACGTCGACGTGCAGAATCTGGATAAAGTCGCCGGGCAGACTGGATGGCTGGCTGGCGTCGTGATGGAAGCTGCGCACCCGGTAGCCGTCCCAGCGCGCCAAGCCGCTCTGGGTGCCGATCCAGATATAGCCGTCGCCATCCTGCGCCATGGTCATGCCGACTGCGTGCGGCAAGCCCTGATCCAGCCCGAGATGTTCGAACAATGGCGTGGAGAGCGCACCCCAACGTTCCGGGCTGGCGACGGCGCCGCCGCACACTGTCAGCCATGCCGTCAGCGCGAATGCGGCCGCGCGCAGCCAGCGGAGGGCTGCTGTCAGGGCGGGAGGGATGGGGGCGTGATCAATCAAAATCAGGGCGCGCTCCTCTGGGTCGTTAATCTAGGATACGGAAATGCCGACCGAAAGTCTATTGCTGCCGACGCGATTTTGTCTGCGCTTGTACAATCGCCACATGCTAACCCGTGTAGGTATTGTTATGAAACCTGAAGTATTAGTCCTGGCGGCCAGTCCGTCCGCCGACGTGATGGCGCAACTGGAGCAGCATTTTGATTGCCACCACCTGTGGCAGCAGCCGCGCGAACAGCAGGCGGCGTGGCTGGCCGGCGTGGCGCCGCGCGTGCGTGGCGTATTGACCACCGGCGCGATCGGCATCAAGGCCGAGCTGCTGGCGCAGTTACCGAAAGTGGAAATTGTCGCCGTCAACGGCATCGGCACCGACGCGGTGGACCTGGCTGCCACCCGCGCGCGCGGCATCGCCGTCACCAACACGCCGGGCGTGTTGACCGACGACGTGGCCGACCTGGCCCTGACGCTGTTGCTGTCCGCCGCGCGTCGCCTGCCTGCACTGGACACTTTCGTGCGCGACGGCTCGTGGGAAGCCGGTCAGCCGATCAAGCCGACCCGCGCTCTGCGCGGCAAAGTCTGCGGCATTTATGGCTTTGGCCGCATCGGCCAGGCCATCGGCGAGCGCGCGCAAGCCTTCGGCATGGAGCTGCGCTACTTCCAGCCGCGCGCCATCGAAGGCACGGCGGTGCCGCGCGCCGAATCGCTGCTGGCACTAGCCGAGGCCAGCGACTATCTGGTGGTGGCGGCGCCGGGCAGCGCGGCCACGCACCATACGGTAAATGCCGAAGTGCTGGCGGCACTCGGACCGCAAGGTACGCTGGTCAACATCGCACGTGGTTCGCTGGTGGACGAGGAGGCGCTGATCGCCGCGCTGGACCAGGGCGCGCTGGGCATGGCCGCACTGGACGTATTCGCCGACGAACCGCGCGTGCCGGCGACGCTGCGCCAGTTGCCAAACGTGGTCCTGACGCCACACGTGGGCAGCCTGACGGTGGAAACCCGCCACGCCATGGGCCAGCTGGTGGTCGACAATCTGTGCGCCCATTTCGTCGGCCAGCCGCTGCTGACTCCTGTCAAATAATCGTTTCACAATTTCATTAAGTATGCGCGTAAGTCATTGAATATGCTATATTAAGCTCATTGGAATCGTTTCATAGAACGTTTCGCATGGCTGATATATTACAAATTCTACGACTGGCGCGCGTTCTGTCCGGCGCCGACCTGCTGCTACGCCTGCAAAAAAGCCGCCCGACGCTGAGCCGCGCCACCATGATGCGTATGGTGCGTGAGCTGGGCGATCAGGTGGTGGTGCGCGGCGCCGCCCGCCGCACCAGCTACGCGGCTCGCCGTCCGCTGCGCGGCAGCACCGAGTCCATACCCGTCTACCGCATCGACCGCAAAGGACGCGGCGAACAGATCGCCGTGCTGGACCCGATCTATCCGGCCGGCTGTGCGCTGCGCTACGAGCAGCCGCTTGAGTGGCCGCTGGCGCCGGAAATGCGCGACGGCTGGTTTCCCGGTCTGCCGTACCCGCTGGACGACATGCGGCCACAGGGTTTTTTAGGCCGTAACTTCGCCCGCAACTATGCCGATCTGCTGCAGGTCGGCCCCGATCCGCAGAAGTGGCCGGAAGACGACATCCTCTACATGCTGGCGCAGCTGGGGCACGACACGGCCGGCAATTACATCATCGGCGAGGCCGCGTATCGCCGTCACCTGGACACCCTGCAGCAAGGGCACGAGATGGTGCCGGAGCGCGCCTACCCGGAGCTGGCTGCGGCGGCCATGCAGGCCGGCGACGCCGGCTCCTCGGCCGGTGGCGAATTCCCCAAATTTACCGCCTTCCGCGAACACGGTGGCGAGCGCGCCCACGTCATCGTCAAATTCTCCGGCAACGACCAGACTCCCGGCACACAGCGCTGGGCCGACCTGCTGGTGTGCGAACATCTGGCGCTGGACACCGTGTCCGCCGAGTTGCGGCTGCCCGCCGCACGCAGCCGCATCCACCGCGCCGGCCAGCGTACCTTTTTGGAAGTCGAACGTTTCGATCGCCATGGCGAATTTGGCCGCTCGGCGGTTTGCAGCTGGGCGGCACTGGACGCCGCGCTATTTGGTATGGCCGGCGAAAACTGGAGCCGCGCCTCCTCCCGCCTGCTGGCGCAACGCTACATCAGCGCCGACACGCACGCGCAGATCAACCGCCTGTGGCACTACGGCCGCCTGATCGCCAACAGCGATATGCATGAGGGGAATCTGGCGTTTGTGCCCGGAGAAGCAAGGCAGCCGCCGCTGGCACTGGCGCCGGCCTACGACATGCTGCCGATGCTGTACGCGCCGGCGCGCGGCGTGGAACTGCCGCAGCGCGACTACGCGCCGTTGCTGCCGCTGCCGGCCGAGCGTGACGACTGGTTGGCGGCGGCCGATGCGGCCATGGTGTTCTGGCGCGCGGCCAGCACCGATGAGCGCATCAGCGCGGGCTTCCGCGCCGTCTGCAAGGCTAATGGCAAGGAGTTGAAGCGTCTGCGGATGTTGGTGGCGGAGTGACCGGCAGCGGCAGCTGCGAATAGACTTTGACGCAATTACGGCCGGCGCGCTTGGCGGCGTACAGCGCTTCGTCGGCGCGGCTGTAGGCCAGTTCGAAACTGGTGCCCATGCTGTTCCAGCTGACGCCCACACTGGCCGTGACCTGACGGTTGATCGGGCCGCCGAAGACCTGGTCGGCGATGGCGTCGCAGATGCGCGCTGCCACTTCCTTGGCATCTTCCGCCGAGGAGGTCGGCCACACCACCGAGAATTCCTCGCCACCCACGCGGCCAATCGCCACGCCTGGGCCGAACAGCGCCTTCAGGCAGGCCACCACAGTCTTGATGACGATGTCGCCGGCCGGGTGGCCGAAGTCGTCGTTGATCCACTTGAAGTGGTCGATGTCCAGCACGATCAGCGCCATGTCGCCCTTGACCAGGCAGGCCGACGCCTGCTCGATAACCGCCGCGCGGTTCAAGGCGCCGCTGAGCGGATCGTGGGTGGCGCGGTATTCCAGTTGCTGCGCCAGTTCGTGCAACTGGCGGTTCATCTGGTTCATATCGAATTCCGCGCGGTCGCTGCGGCGGATCAGGCGACGGCTCTCGCGCATCAAGCGCTCGTAGTGGACGATCATTTCGGCCAATGCGGCGCGGGCGTCGGCGCGTGGGTCGGCATGCGCCGCCTTGGCGTTCGCCAGCGCGGCGCTTTCCAGCGCAAACAGGTCGGCGTCGGCCGTGGGTTTCATCAGTTGCTCACTGCGTGATCGTGGAAGTCCAGCGCGCCGAAATCGTCCTGCAGTTCCTGGCCAAATTCCAGGATGGTGTCGTCGTCTTCGTCGTGATACCAGTTCAGACGCACCTGGTTGCCGGCCATGGCGGCGTCGTTCAGCGCCTCGAAAAAGCTGAACAGCATCTTGGTGCTGGAGCTGTTGAAGTAGGCCAGCGACACGTGCACGGTAATCTCGGCGTCGCTGCATTGGTCCAGGTAAGCCTGCACGCGCGCGATCACCGGGCCGTAGAAGGCGGCGGCGTTCTCTGGGTAGGATTCGCCCTTGATCGACAGCGTGTGCTGGTCGAAGCGGAAGTCGACTTCCGGCGAGGTAGGCGAGGCGGCGATGAATAATGGGTCCATTTTATAGTTCTCAGTATGTTCAGATAATCGCTTTGATGCAGAAGACCGTGGTGTCCGGATTGTGCTCATCTCGCACAAATTCGAATTCCAGCGGTTCACTGGCATCGCGCGCCATGGTCAGGAAACCGAGACCGGCGCCCTTGCTGTCGGCCGGCGTCTCTTCGCGCAGCGCCTTCTTGTAAGCCAGCTTGATTTCTTCCATGCTCATGGTGTGCAGCGGTTCCAGGCGGCTGCGGATATTCTCGGCATTGGCGCTGTCGACCGGATTGGCGCACAGCAGGAAGAAACTGTCGTCCTTCATGCCGATGCAGAACGAGCCGCGGCGCATCTGGTTTTCATTGGCATCGTTCGGCGTCAGCGTATCGGACGAATAGTGCATGATGTTCTGCGACATTTCGACAAACGACGAGAAGATGCGGCGGCGCGTCGGTCCGGCCGCGCCGGCGGTGTCCAGGCGCGCCTTGATGGTCTCCGAAATGGCGGCCACCACGTGTTGCGAAAAATAGCCCACGTAGAAGAAGATGATGTGACGCTTGCGCGCCACTTCATAAAAATCGCTGAATTCTTTGTACAACAAGTGAAGCTCCTAATACCGGTGTTAAGGGCGGAAACAGAAAAAGGTCAGGTCGTCGCGGCGGGGCTGTTCGCCTTGCCACGCCTGGTAATCGTCCAGCATCGCCTGCGCCACATGGCGCGCGCATTCGGTGCGCTGGGCCAGCAGCACGTCACGCATGCGGCGCTTGCCGTAGGCGATGTCCTTGGCGCCGCCGATCTGGTCGATCAGGCCATCGGTGGTCAGGAACAGCAGGCTGCCTTCCGGGATGACGATGGTCTTGTTGGTCCACTGGTAGTCCAGCGGCGAGTCGACATAGCCGACGCCCATGCGTTCGCCGTCGACGGTCTGCACCGCCTGCTGGTCCGGGTCGAGCTGGAATAGCGGCAGCTTGGCGCCGGCGAAGTGCAGCTGGCGGCTGGCGTTGTCGAACCACAGGAAGGCGGCGTCCATGCCGTCGTTGGACTCGGCCTGGCCGTGGCCCTCGACCTGACCTAGCATGCCCTTGACGCCGCGATTGACTTCGGCAATCAGCTTGGCCGGGTCGCGTGGGCCCAGTTGCTGCAAGGCCTGGGTTAATGTCGACGACGAAATCAGCGTCATGAAAGCGCCCGGCACACCGTGGCCGGTGCAGTCGGCGATGGCGGCGAACCAGCCATCTTCATATTTGGCGAAGTGATAGAAGTCGCCGCCGACCACGTCGCGCGGCTGCCATTCCAGATGGGCGTCGTCCAGCGCATCGGACAGCGCCAGGTTGGAAGGGCGCAGCAGCGAGCGCTGAATCACGCTGGCGTAATCGATGCTGTGCATGATCTGGCGGTTTTTCTCGGCCTGCATATTGGCCACCACGTTCATCAGCTGCAGGCCGAAGCCGACGCCGGCCAGCGCGCCGTCACGGGTGACGATGAAGCCGTCGGCCAGCGCCTTTTCGCCGGATTCCACGGCGCGGAAGGTCAGCGCTTCGATGGTCATATTGGCGTCGACGATCAGCGGTTCCTTGTCCATGAAGGCGATGCAGCTCTTCTTGCCGTACAGCTCGTGGTAGAAGGGTTTGGACATCTGCGACATGAAGATGTTGCGGCTGATCAGGCCGATTGGGCGGCTGGCCTCGATCACGGGGAGGCTCATCAGGTCGCGGCGTTCGGTAAACAGCTCCAGCACGGCGAAATTGGTGGTGTCGGACAGGACCGAGATCGTCTCTACGCACAAATCGGCTGCGACAGATAAACGAAAACGGGGCAGGTGCAAACGAGAGGCATTGAACTCCACGGCCGGGAACCTTTTTTCAACACGGAGTCCTGCATGCTACCCGGCAATTGTTACACCCTCATTACATGTTAACCGGAAGAAAAAACTGTTGCCAATATTGCCTTGAGGTAATATCGGCGTCATATTCGGTGTGTAAATTGGTGAGGATTCGCGCTCAAGGCGCATTTTCCCTCGATGAAACGCTATGAAATTTCCCCAATTGAATACCGGCATGCGTGTAGTGGCGTCGTTCGCGGTGCTGCTGCTGGTGATGGCATGCATGTCCGTTGTCTCGCTATGGCGGCTGCAATCGGCCAACGATACCGCCTCCAATCTGGTGCATGAGAAGCTGGCGCGGCAGCAACTGACTTCTGAATTGCTGGGTATGACCGAGCTGAACGGCCTGCGCGCACTGTCGATCGCCCGCAGCGACAGTCTGGAAGTGGCCGACATCTTCCAGGCCCAGCTGACCGCCGGCGACAAGCTGGCGGCAGACACCGAGCGCAAGCTGACCGCCATGCCGACGGCGGGCGAGGAGGCCGTGCTGCTGGGCGCGGTCGCCAGCAAAAAAGCCGCCTTCATGACGCTGCGCGGCGAACTCTTCAAGTTCAAGGACAGCGGCCGCATCCAGGAGGTGGGCGACCTGCTGGACAATAAATGGCCAGCCGTGTTCAAGGCCTATGCCGGCGCGCTGGAGCAGTTGCTGGCATATCAGACCCGCCATGCCAAGGCGCTGGCCGAGGCGTCGGCCAGCCAGTACGCCAATAGCCGTGCGCTGTTGATCGGCTTCGGCGTGGCGACGCTGGCGGTCGGCGCGGTGCTGGCCTGGTTGCTGACGCGAAGCATCGTGCGGCCGCTGACGCAGGCGGTGTCGCTGGCCGAACAAGTTGCCAGCGGCGAACTGCGCGGCGCGCTGGCGCACGATCGCAGCGATGAGATCGGCAAGCTGTTCGACGCGCTGAGCCACATGACCGCGCGTCTGGCCGATACCGTCGGCAGGGTGCGCGACGGCGCGGTGGCCATCGATTCGGCCTCGCGTGAGATCGCCAACGGCAATATGGACCTGTCGCGCCGCACCGAGCATCAGGCCGGCGCGCTGGAAGAAACGGCATCGGCGATGGAGGAACTGACCTCGGCGGTCCGGCAGAACAGCGGCAATGCGCGCCAGGCCAACCAGCTGGCGCAGTCGGCGTCGGCGGTGGCGGGCAAGGGCGGCGAGGTGGTGTCGGAAGTGGTGCGCACCATGGCCAGCATCAACGAGTATGCGCACAAGATCAGCGACATCACCAGCGTGATCGACGGTATCGCCTTCCAGACCAATATTCTGGCCTTGAACGCGGCGGTGGAAGCAGCGCGCGCCGGCGAGCAGGGGCGCGGCTTCGCGGTGGTGGCCGGCGAGGTGCGCAATCTGGCGCACCGTTCAGCCGAAGCGGCCAAGGAGATCAAAAAGCTGATCAGCGACTCGGCCGAGCGCGTGGCCAGCGGTAGCCAACTGGCGGAAACCGCCGGCGCCACCATGACCGAGATTGTCTCCAGCGTACAGAAAGTGACGGCGATTATTGGCGACATCAGCGCCGCCAGCGCCGAGCAGGAGCATGGGATTCAGCAGGTCAACACCGCCATCGGCGACATGGACGACGTGACGCAGCAGAATGCCGCGTTGGTGGAGGAAGCCGCCGCCGCTGCCGCCGCCATGCAGGAGCAGGCGCGCGAACTGGCGGAACTGGTCGGCTCGTTCAAGCTGGATGCGCAGCAGGCCAGCATCGAACATTTGCCGGTGCGGATGGCGTTACCGGCGCCTGACGACCTGCGTCGCGCGGCTTGAGCGCTGGTGACAATATTTGAGTATTGCGGGACTGCAAATGTTGTATAGTCGTTGTATGAAAAACACTGCCTTGTTCATTTGCTGCCTTCTGACCGGCGTATCCTCTGCTCATGCGGAGCGGGCGGACGGTTTCAAGTCGACCGTGGTCCGCGCGCTCGACAGCGCCGGTGATCTGGTGCGAAAAGTTACCACGCTGACCGGCAAGGTCGAAATCCAGCGTGGCACACTGCTGATCCAGGCCGAGCACGGCGTGCTGACCCAGGATGCGCAGGGTTACCAGCACATCGTCCTGAGCACCCGTCCGGGCGAACCGCCGGTGCGCTTCCGCCAGAAACGCGACGGCGGACAAGACCTGTGGATGGAAGGCGAAGCGCAGGAAGTAATCTACGACGAAAAGGCCGAACTGGTGGATCTGATGGATCAGGCCAAAGCGCGCCGCACCAGCGGCGGTGCGGTGACTGAGGAGGTGACGGGCGAGCACATCATGTACAAGTCGCGCGAAGAGCAGTATCAGGTCATGCAACTGCCGGACCGCGCTATCGCCGGCGACCGTCGCGGTGTCATGGTGCTGCAGCCGGCGCGCAAGGATCCGCTGATCTCGCCGGCCTCGTCGACCGCTTCCACCCATTAAGCGATGAAGTTGATCGCGGCTGTACTGGCCGGCTTCACGCATATTGCCCTTGCGGCATCGATTGATTCCGCCGCTGAACTGAAAAAGGCCGAGCTGGCCGTACAGCAGGCGCGCGTGGCGTCGCCTGAGCAGCTCTCGATGCGGTTGCAGATGCTTGCCGCGCATCGCGCATTTGTCGGCGATGTGGACGGCGCGTTGTCCGCCTTCGATGAAGTCGATGCGATGCGTCCGGGCGGACAGCAAGCCAGCGCAGAGGATGCGGCACGGCTGCGGGCAGCGCAGGAGGAAGACGCCATCGAGGCGATCGTCCGCGAGGCTGCCAAACACCAGATCGTGATACTGAACGAAGCGCACCATGTGCCGCTGCATCGCGCGTTTGCGCTGCGGCTGGCGCGCGCTTTGCGTCGCATCGGCTACAGCTGGCTGGCGTGTGAAACGTTTGAGAATTCACCGTTCGGCAGCGGCTATCTGTCGGTATCCGATGGATATTATTCGCGTGAGCCGGTGTTCGGTAACTTCCTGCGCGATGCGCAGCGGGATGGCTGGCAACTGGTGCAGTATGAGCCGATGGATCATTCAACCGCCGGCACGTTCGAGGAACAGGTGGAGCGGCGCGAAAGCGGTGAGGCGCGCAATCTGGTCGAGCGCATTTTTGCCAGGCATGCGGACGCGAAGGTGTTTATTTACGTCGGCTACAGTCACGCTCAGGAAGTGCCACGTGTAGGTGAGGGGCCATATGTGTGGATGGCTGCGCACCTGCGCCATCTGACCGGGCTCGATCCGCTTACTATCGACCAGACCGGCATGATGGCGCATACCGTGCCGTCGGTGGAAAATCCGGTTTATGCGGATGCGGTGCAGCGCTCGCGGCGTAGCGCGCCGTTCGTGCTGCGTTCACCGGATGGCGGGTACGAAGTATTTGGCGCTTACCGGTCTACGGTGGACATGCAGGTGGTTCATCCTCGCTATGCCCAGGATGCAGACAGCGGGCGCCCCGCGTGGCTGCGCACTGTGGCCGGCTTTGAAAAAGTCGCACTGCCCGAGGACTTGCGCACCGGCGCTTTGCCGAGTTTTGTGTATGCCTATCCCGCAGGCCAGCCGGAGGATGCCGTGCCTGCCGACGTGGTGAAGATCGAGCCGGGCAAGCCCGCGCCATCGTTTATGCTGCCGCGCGGAGAATTCCATTTCGTTACCCGTCCATCAGAATGACTATCCCGCTCCCCGATGAAATCCATACGCCGCGCATGATGCTGCGCGCACCGCGCGCGTCCGATGCCTTGCATTTGTTCGAGGCCTATACCCAGGATCCCGAGGTGGCGCGTTTTATGACGTGGCGGCCGCACACTCAGGTGTCGCAAACCGAAGGCTTTGTTGCGTACTGCATGAAGGCCTGGGCGGAGGATCGCAGCCGCGCTTATTTGCTGGTCCCGCATGGCAACGATGATGTGCCGGTGGGGATGCTGGAGGCGCGTCTGCAACCGCGTACCGTGGATATCGGCTATGTGCTGCAGCGCCAGTGCTGGGGCGCGGGATTGATGTCGGAAGCGATTGAGGCGTTCAGCCATCTGGCGCTATCGCTGCCCGAATACTTCCGCATCCAGGCCACCTGCGATGTGGAAAACGCCGCCTCCGCGCGCACACTGGAGAAGTCCGGCTTTGTGCGCGAGGGGAGGCTGGAACGGCACACCGTCATCCCCAATGTAAGCGACGAACCGCGCGCATCGTTCATGTATGCGCGCTGCAAATGATTGGCATCGCAGCGCCCTCGGATTATGAAGATATCGCTGCACTGTATGCTGAAGCGGGCTACGGCGCGGCGGTAGATCCGTCTGACCTGGTCATCGTTGCCAAATCGGATGGGCAGTTGGCAGGCGTCGTGCGTCTGTGCGAGGAGCATGGTGTGATAGTCCTGCGCGGCATGCAAATCCGCAGCGCCGCGCAGCGGCAAGGCATCGGCGCGCAAATGCTGGCGGCATGCCGTCCGTATCTCGATCAGCGCGTGTCGTACTGTCTGCCGTATTCGCATCTTGTTTCGTTTTACGGTGCTGCCGGATTCGTGGTGGTGGATGGTGCCGGGCTGCCGGATTTTCTCAGCCGCAGGCTGGCATCCTACCTAAGAGATGGCAAGGATGTCATCGCCATGCGGCGCGTTCCCCCCAACCAATTGATTGCGAGGTATAGCAGCGCGGCAGCCACCGGTGCTAGACGCTGCTAACCCGTATGCTTTTGCCTCGACGCGCGCTCAACCACTTAGGGGTCTGACCCCGGACGGGGTCAGACCCCGCCTGGCCGTGCGGGTTTATTTAAAGCGGTTAGAACGCGCTCTTGACGACGCCGCCATCGACCCGCAGCGCCGCGCCGGTCGTTGCCGATGCCAGCGGGCTGGCTACGTAAGCCACCATCGACGCCACTTCCTGCGGTGTGCCAAATCGCTTGATCAGCGAAGTAGGGCGCACATGCGTGAAGAACTCGGCCTCGATCTGCTCAAAGCTCTTGCTGTTGGCGCGTGCCATGTCTTCGACAAAATCACCCACCCCGCGTGACTTGGTCGGCCCTGGCAGCACACTATTCACCGTAATGCCGGTCCCCGCCACCGACTCCGCCAGCCCGCGCGACACCGCTAGTTGCGCCGTCTTGGTCATGCCATAGTGGATCATCTCGGACGGGATCTGCACCGCGCTCTCGCTGGAGATGAAGATAATCCGTCCCCAATTCGCGCGCTTCATCTCCGGCAGCACCAGCCGCGCAAGACGCACGCCACTCAGCACATTCACATCAAAGAACCGCAACCAGTCCTCATCCGGAATGTCCTCAAAAGCTTTCGGCTCGAAGATGCCCAGATTATTCACCAGGATGCTGATGCCCGGATAGCGCTGCACCACTTCCTGCGCCGCCTCCGCCTTGCTCAGATCCCCGGCAAAGCCATGCACCGCGCCATGCGTCTCGGCGCGGATGCGCGCCACGGCGTCGTCCACCGCCTCCTGCGTCCTGCCGTTGACGATGACGCTGGCGCCTTCCCGCGCCAGCGTCGACGCGATTGCGTAGCCTATGCCTGCAGTACTCCCGCTCACCAATGCCAGCTTGCCATTGAGTTGTAACTCCATGTCGACTCTCCCTGGTTAAATAACTCCCTGATGATATCCGCCCGGCGCATCGGGCCTCACACACGATCGGGCGGAAAATCACACCGACTAAAGGCGGAGCGACCAGCGCGATACCCTCTGCCTATACTGCCATTTTGCCATCAAGTGAAGGAAGGTATCGCGATGAACGCCCGATTCAAAATATTATTAAGCCTGCTGGTTGCGGTGAATTCCGCTTACGCCGCAGCCCCGGCCATCCAATCCGCCAGCAAGATCAGTTTTGGCGACGCCAACACGCTGTTCGTCGCCGACTGGAAGGGCGCGCGCATTTTTGCGCTGCCGCTGCCGGCTCCTGCCACTCCGGCCGGCAAGCCGTTCAATTTGAAGGACGTGCAGGCGCCGATCGCCAAAGCCCTGGGCGTGGCGCCCACCGCATTGCGTTTCGAAGACCTGGCGGTGCAGCCGGGCAGTGAACTGGCCTACGTGGCGCTAACCGTGCGTGGCGCCAAGGGCCCTGGCAAGCCCGCCATTGTGAGCATCGACGCTGCCGGCAAGGTGCGCCGGCTGGACTTGAGCAAGGCGTCTGGTTCGGCCGCCATTACCGATGCGCCGTCGGCGGATGTGAGTTTCTGGCGCGATCTGCCGGAACAGACGCTGACCGTGACCGACATGCGCTTCTACCAGAACAAGCTTTACGTAGCCGGCCTGTCCAACCAAAGCTTCGCGTCGACCCTGCGCGTGTATGACTACCCGTTTAACGGCAAGGCCAGCGCCACCACGGTCGAGATGTACCATCCGGTACACAATCAGATCGAGACCCGCGCGCCGATCCGCAGCATGACGGTGATGAACATCGGCGGCGAACCCACGCTGGTGGCGGCCTACACCTGCACGCCGCTGGTCACGATTCCGCTCAAGGACTTGAAGGACGGCGCGCATATCACCGCCCGCACGGTGGGCGAACTGGGATGGGGCAGTGCGCCGAATGGCCTGGTGAGCTTCAAGGTGGGCGATGCGGAATATGCCTTGCTGGTGAATTCCAGCCGCTCTGCCGATCTGCTGAGCGCCAACGATCTGGCCAGCGCCGCTGCGGCGGCAGGGCTGAGTACGCCGATCGAATGGCCGGCCAAGCCGTATCTGGGCGTGAAGGCCACCATGACGCCGATGTCGGCCGTGATGCGCATCGATAACCTGAATCCGCAACTGCTGCTGGCCTTGCGCCGCTCGGACGCCGGCGGCGAGATGCAACTGGTGTCGATTCCGAAAGGCGGCTATCTGCGCCTGAGCGATTTCGTTAACGAATATGATTTCCCCGACTATCGCTATCCAGATGGCGACAAATTCCGAGACTTCCACAAATATGCGCGCACTATCGAAGGCTATGCGGACTTGGCGCGTTAAGTCAGCTGCGGCGCTTGCGGCCGCGCTGGCCGTGACAGCGTCGGCGGCCAGCATCACGCCGTCCGGGCCGGAGGTGGCGGAAAATCTGCTGCGGATCGAGGTACATCTCGACCGTCCGCTGGCCGCGCCGCTCGACATGTCCCATGTCGTACTGCTGGACAGCAGTGGAACGCCGATCCGCGATGCCTTTCTCGATCTGCCGCTGCCGGATCGCCGCGGCCGGACCGTCACGCTGTTGCTGCATCCTGGCCGCATCAAAAGCGGTGTCGGACCCAATGTGGCGCTAGGGCCGGCGCTGCGCAACGGCGCTTCCGTCACGCTGCGCATCGACGATCCGCAGCTGGTCCGGCCGCTGGAACAGCGCTGGCAGGTGACGCCAGCGCTACGCAGGCCTATCGATCCGCAGCAATGGACGGTACAAGCGGCGCCTCCCGGCAGCCGCCAGCCGATGCGTGTGATCCTGCCCGCAGCGCTGGATGGGGAAGCGGCAGCGGCAATCGCGATACAAGGTCCGGACGGACAGCGCGTGGCTGGCGCAGTCACGCTCGCGTCGGGGGAGCGCGAGTGGCGCTTCACGCCGTCCGGGAGCTGGCGTCCTGGCGCATACCTGTTGCGCATCCACCCACGGCTGGAGGATCCGCAAGGTAATCGCTTATGTTCGGCGTTTGAACAAGCGGAACAGAGTGCGCAATCGTGTGAGGACGAAAGCAAACTGGCCTTCAGTATTCAAGCGAAGTGACAAAGCGTGAAGATTACCTCGCTATAAACGTTGTATAGTTTCTTTATGCAAACTATATTAACGGGGGCTGAATGATTGTCTGGCGCGGCTATGGCATTCTGGTACTGGTGATTACCGTGGCGGGATATGCGCTGGGCAAACTGGGCGCCGAGCAGATATGGGGTTCGCCGTTGCCGCCGGCGTACCGGCCCGGCGCCGAGCTGGCGGGCATGCTGCTGGCCGCCGCCATCGTCTACGGCTTGCATCGTCTGATCGACGCCCACCAGTCGCCGCGCGCCTTCGTCGACAAAGTCACCGGCGAAGAGATCATCGTCAAGCCCAAAAACGACCTGTTCTTCATCCCGCTGAAAGCCTGGCCGTACCTGCTCGCGCTGCTGGGGATATGGCTGTTCCTGCAGCGATAGATTTTCTAAATTGTTGCGGTGAAACCGCTTCCACATGGTATATTTTCCGCCATGTCCTCCTCCCGTACACCGATCCACACGCCGCCCATGTTCAACCTGGCCTGGCCGCTGCTGGTCGAGCTGGGACTGGCGATTGCCTCCAGCGTCATCGGCACCGCGCTGGCCGCGCGCATCTCTGACGAGGCAGGCGGCGCGTTTGCCATCGCCAGCCAGGTGTCGGCGGCGCTGTTCATCCTGTTCCGCATCATCGGCGCCGGCGTCAGCGTGGTGGTTACGCAGAATCTCGGCGCCGGTCAGCGCGCTGCGGCCAACAAGGTGGCTTGTGCGGTGGTCGGCGCCAGTACGTGGCTCGGCGCGATCACCGGCTTGATCGCCATGGCGGGCGCGCATGGCCTGCTGCATCTGCTGAACACACCCGCCGAAGTCTTCCCGATCGCCGCGCCATTTCTGATCGCGCTCGGTCCCGCCATGCTGTTCGACGCCTGGAACGCTTCCATGGCCGGCGTCATGCGCGCCCACCTGCGTACGCGCGACACGCTGGTGGTGCTGATCATCATGCACGTCAGCCATCTGCTACTGGCGCTGCCGCTGATGTACGGCTGGGGGCCGCTGCCGGCGCTCGGTCTGCCGGGCTACGCGCTGGCTTTGACGGTCAGCCGCATGATCGGCCTGGCACTGCACCTGATGATGTGGCGCGTCCACCTTGGCATCACGGTCAAGCGCGAGGACTGGTGGCGCTTGCCGCGTACTGAATTGTCGGCGGTGCTGCATATCGGCTTGCCGGGTGCGGCCGAGAATATCGCCTGGCGTCTGGCGTTTATGGTCAGCGTGGCCACCGCCGCAGAACTGGGCGCCAAGGCGCTGGCGACGCAGGCCTACGTGCTGCAGTTGATGGGTGGCGTCATGATGTTCAGTATCGCCACCGGGCTAGCGGTTGAAATCGTGGTCGGTTATCTGATCGGCGCCGGCCATCTGCGCGAGGCGCATCGGGTGGTGCGGCGGTCGCTGGCGCGCGGGCTGGTGGTGTGTGTGCTGATTGCTGCCTGCGCCGCGCTGCTGGGCCGTTGGCTATTGGGGATGTTCACGCAGGATCAAGAAATTATCGCCGCCGGCGCCACGCTGCTGTGGATTACCGTGCTGCTGGAACCGGGTCGCACCTTCAATCTGGTGGTGATCAATGCGCTGCGCGCGGCCGGCGACGCCCGCTTCCCAGTCATGGCTGGCGCGTTCTCGATGCTGTTCGTGCTGGCCGGCGGCAGCTGGTTGCTGGGCGTGGTGCTGGGCTGGGGCCTGCCCGGCGTCTGGATAGCCTACGCCGCCGATGAATGGATACGTGGCCTGATCATGTGGCGTCGATGGCAGACCCACGCCTGGGTGCCACATGCGCGCACCTCGCGCAAGCGCTTGCGGCCGGCCATCGTGATCGAAGGCTAAATCAGCGGCTGCCGGAAGCCTTCTGCGCGGCAGGCAGATTGCGGGCAATCGCGCGCAGCATGTCTTCGACATCGATCGGCTTGGCGATGAAATCGTTCATGCCGCAGGCGATGCACTGTTCGCGTTCCGATGCCATCACCCCGGCCGTCATCGCCAGCACCGGCAAGTGCAGCTTCAGTTCATTGCGGATCTTGCCGGTGGCCTCGAAGCCATCCATCTCCGGCATCTGCACGTCCATCAGCACCAGGTCATAGCGATGCGCGCCGGTGCGCAGGCGCTCGACAGCCAGCGCGCCGTTGTCGGCAGTGTCGATTGTGGCGCCGGCGTGAGACAGCATGGTGCTGGCCACCAGCTGGTTGACTGGATTGTCTTCCACCAGCAGGATGCGTACGCCGTCCAGCCGCAGGCCGGCGCTGTCCGCATCGGCCGCTGGCGCGGCGTCACGCAGCTTGTTCTGCGCCTGTTGCAGCGTTTCCGCCAGCCGCGCGCCGGTGACGGGTTTGAGCAGCACCGCGTCGGCCATCTGCGCACCGTCGGTGTGCAGCAGCTTGCCCTGGCCGAAGGCGCTGATCATCAGGATCACCGGCGTTTCGGCGATGGCGTCGTCGGCGCGGATGGCTTGCATGGTGGCCAGGCCGCTCATGCCGGGCATGTCCCAGTCGACCAGTACACCATCGTAGCGGGCGCCGTGACTGTGCAGGAGTACCAGCGCCTGCTCGCCGGTGCCGGCGCTATCGCAGCTCCAGCCGCGCGCGCGGATGCTGCGGCACAGGTAATCGGCGCTGGTGGCGTCGTCGTCCACCACCAGCAGATGCTGCACGGTGCCGATGCGGTCTTGCGGCGTCTCGGCGCCGGCCTGTAATGGCACGGTCAGCATGAATTCACTGCCGATGCCCGGTGTGCTGCGCACATCGATGGCGCCGTCCATCAGCGCGGCGATGCGACGGGAGATCGCCAGCCCAAGACCGGTGCCGCCGAAGCGGCGCGTCATTGAGGCATCGGCCTGGGAGAAGGGCGCGAACAACTGCGTCAGGCGGTCGGGCGAAATGCCGATACCGCTGTCGCGCACCGTGAAGCGCAGCGTGGCCGGCGGCTGCGCCAGTTCCACCAGCACCGTCACCGAGCCTTTTTCCGTGAACTTGATGGCATTGCCGACCAGGTTGACCAACACCTGCTGCAAGCGGTGGCCATCGCCCACCAGCGCCTGCGGCACGCCCGCTTCGACGCCAATGGCCAGTTCCAGATCCTTCTCGCCGGCGTTGACGGTCATGATGGTGGCCAGCGCCTCCAGCAGCGCGGAGAGCTGGAACGGCTGTGGTTCCAGCTCCATGCGCCCGGCCTCGATCTTGGAAAAATCCAGCACGTCATTGAGGATGCTGAGCAGCGAGTGGCCGGACGACCGTATCATTTCCACGTACTTCTGCTGTTCGGCCGATAGCGTGGTATTGCCCAGCAAATGCGCCATGCCCAGCACCGCGTTCAGCGGCGTACGGATTTCATGGCTCATGTTGGCGACGAATTCGCTCTTGGCGCGGCTGGCCGCTTCGGCCAGGTCGCGCGCGGCGATCAGCGAACTTTCTGACTGCCGCAGTGCGCCGGTCATCTGCCGCGCCAGCGCGGTGGCATACGCCTGGCGCGCCGTCAGCGCCCGCACCACGCCGAAGAACAGCAGGCTGATAATCACGCCCGCCAGCAGCACGATGTGGGACTTCTGGCGGTCGATGGCGTCTTCGAACGCCGGTTGCGAGGTAAAGCGCAACGTCCACTGGTGGTGCAGCAGGTCCAGCGACATGGTGCGCAGATAGGGATTGGGATATTGCTGCGGATCGGCCGGCGGCCGGTCGCTGGCGAACAGCTGCGCGTCGGGATGCGGCGAGGCGCCGTCGAAGATTTCCAGCCGCACCGTTTGGTCGGCGAGGCCGAGCAGGTCGCGCATCAATTCGTCGGCGCGGATCGGGCTATAGGCAAAGCCCTGCAAGGCCGCCATGCGCTGCGGCGGCGTGCTGTCCTGGTCCAGCTTCGCATCCTTGTGGTAGACCGGGAAGTACATCAGGAAGCCGGGCAGGCCGGTGCGCTCGTGATCCTGCACCAGCACCACCTTGGCGGTCAGCGCCGGCGAGCCGCTGCGCGCGGCGTCCAGCAGGGCGACGCGGCGGGTCGGTTCCGACATCATGTCGTAGCCGAAGGCGCGCAGATTGCGGCCGGCAAACGGTTCCAGGTACATCACCACCACCGACATGCCGCTATCGGCGCCCTGGTGATTGCTCCAGATGCGGAAGTCTTCGTAGCCTTGATTACGCAGGTCTTTCTCGGTGACGTCGCGCTGGTCGGCGCGCAGGAACATGCCGTAGCCCAGCCCCATCACGCCGGGGAAGTTGTGCTTGAGGTCCATGCCGTCGACGAAGTCGCGCCACTGGTCGCGAGTAGGGTCTTGCTGTGCCTTGAACAGGGCCTGGGCGCCGCGCAAGCCCGATTCGTACAGCGTCATGCGGCGCGAGATGCGTTTCGCGATGTCGGCGCATTCCGCCTCGAACTGTTCCTGCGCGCGGCGCTCGGTGCTGGCCGAGAGCAGATGCCACACCGCCACCGTCAGGCCGACGCCGACCAGCAGCGTGGCCCATTGCGCGGCGCTGTAGCTGGCCTTGTCGTTGCCGGCGCGCTGACGCTCGCTGGCATCGGCGCACAGCACCATCGCGATCAGGGTGCATAGCATGATGAAGCTGACCAGCGCGATCAGCGCGTCGTTCAGCGTGCCGATGGCGAACGGGCCGTAGCCGTGGATGGTGCCGATCACCGCGCTGCCGGCGGTGATGATGCAGACGGTGCTGGCGCCGCGCAGACCATGGCGGTGTGATGACCAGGCGATGGCCAGCACAAACAGGTAGGGCAGCCATCCCAGTCCATCGTCGTAGGAGTAGCGCCGGCCGAACACCGCATACGAGAGCGCCGCCAGCACCAGCAGCGAGACGGCGATTTCCAGTGCGCCGCGCCAGCTGAAGCGCGGCAGTCGTCGCACGCACCAGACGATGATGGCCGGGCCGACCAGCAGTATGCCGGCCATGTCGCCGACCCACCAGGTCAGGGCAATGGCGCCGTAGGCGGAAGCGGGGGCGAGGCCGCTGTACACCAGGGTGCTGCTGCCGATACCGGCGCTAACCCCGCTCATGGCCATCGCCACCACGGCGAATTTATAAACGTTCTGCTGCTGCCCCATGGGCTGCTTGACGTCGAGGTAGCGCCGGATCAGCCACACGCCGGACACTGCCTCCAGCGTATTGCCGGCGGCGATCAGCGATGCGGCCATCAACACGCCGCTGTGCAGCGGCAGGCCGTTGGAATAAAAGGTCGCGAGGTTGGCGGCCAAGGCTCCCAGAAAGATAGCCGGCCAGGCGCGGTAGCCGATGATCAGCAGGGCGGCAAAGGCGATGCCCGAAGGTGGCCACACCGGCGTGGCATTCGTATGCGCGAACGCCAGCAGCAGGCTGGCGCGGGCGATCAAGGCGTAGCACAGCGTGAGCAGCACAAGCGCGCGCATGGAATCGATCTTCGGTTGTCAACGATGAGCCACTATAGCGTAAATATTGTCATAATGGTCTGGCAGTTGGCCCCGTCACGGGTTATATTTTGTCATCTTGTTGATAGCGAGTGAATCTTGTCCCTGCCTTCCAACGATGCCTTGATCGTTGCTGTGTCGGTGGTGTTTGCCGCGCTGGTCGGGTTGCTGCCGCTGGTGCGGAATACGCGCCAGAAGGCGGCGCTGGACGCAGCCCTGCACCGCAGCCAGGAAAGCCAGCGCCGCGCCCGCGTGCTGGCCGATACTTTGCCATTGCTGATCGCCTATCTGGACCGCGACCTGCGCTACCGCTTCGCCAACGCCCACTATCGCACCCAGTGGGGAATCGATCCGAAAGACATGTTGGGTAAAACCGTCAGTGAAGTCTTTGGCCCGGCCGCTGCTCCCTGGCTGGAGGATTTGAACGATGCGCTGGCCGGCCGTCGCTTGCATTACGAACGGGACTTCCATGGCCCCGACGGTGTGGACCACTTCCTGGTCGATCTGGTGCCGGATATGGCGGCGGGTGGCCAGGTGTCCGGCTTCTATTTGACCGCGATGAATATCACCGACCGCAAAAATAGCGAGCAGCGCGCCGAAGCGGCCAGCCGCGCCAAGAGCGAGTTCGTGGCCAATATGAGCCACGAGATCCGCACGCCGATGAACGCGGTGCTGGGCGTGGCCTATCTGCTGGAGAATACGCCGTTAAGCCGCGAGCAGAAAGAATATGTGCATATGATACGGTCGTCCGGCCAGGTCCTGCTGGGTATCCTGAACGATGTGCTGGACTTTTCCAAGATCGAGGCCGGGCGCATGGAGCTGGCGCCGCAGCCGTTCCTGCTGCGCGAGGTGCTCGATTCGCTGTCCAACGTGATGACGCTGCCGGCTACCGCGCGCGGCATCAGCCTGGCCATCGGCGCCGAAGACAATGTGCCGGCGGTGCTGGTGGGCGATGCCATGCGCCTGCAGCAGATTCTGCTCAACCTGGTGGGCAATGCGGTCAAGTTCACGGAGCGCGGCGGCGTGTCGGTGCGGGTGGCGCTGGACGAAGAAGAAGCAGGCGATGGTCTGCGCTTGCGTTTCGCCGTGCGCGACACCGGCATCGGCATGGACCTGGAACAGCAAAGCCGTTTGTTCTCGGCTTTTAATCAGGCCGACGCCTCGACTACGCGCCGCTTCGGCGGCACCGGCCTGGGACTGGCGATCTGCCGTCGGCTGGCGGAGCTGATGGGCGGCGACATCTCGGTGCGCAGTACGCCGGGCGCCGGCAGCGAATTCGTGGCGACGCTGCCGTTTGGCGTGGCGGAAGCCGATGCCCCGGTCGAACATCCAGCCCTGCAGACCGTCGCCGCACAGGGCTGGATGATGCCCGAGACGCCAGCGTTGCAGGAGCCGCCCGCCGCGACGGCGTCGGAGCAGCAGGACGCGCCGCGCCTGCAAGGCTTGCGCCTGCTGCTGGTGGAAGACCATCCACTCAATCAGCTGGTGGCACGCGGCATGCTGGAACACGCCGGCGCCAGCGTGGAGGTGGCGGAAAACGGCCAGCTTGCGGTCGACCGCCTGCGCGACCACGCCGCCGACTACGACATCGTGCTGATGGACGTGCAGATGCCGGTCATGGACGGCTATGAGGCCACGCGCCAGATCCGCCACACGCTGGGGTTGAAACTGCCGGTGCTGGCGATGACGGCGGGCGTGATGCAGTCCGAAAAAGACCAGTGCATCGACGCCGGCATGGACGATTTCATCGCCAAGCCGGTCGATGTTGAGCAAATGCTGGACACCATTTCGCGCCATTGGGCTGCAATTCGCGCTGGCTGACGGCATTTCGTCGCAAGGCTGCACGGCGTCCCCGGGCCGTGGATAAAGTGGAATCACACCTTCACCACTTGATCCAACCGGGAGCCTGAAATGAACAAATTGATGCTTGCCTTGCTGTTTGCCGCCACCTTGCCAGCCTACGCCGCCGACCTGACGATCCGCATCGACGGCGTGGCCAGCGCCGATGGCGACATCAAGATCGCCCTCTACAACTCGGCCGACGGCTTCCTGAGTAAATCAGTGCGCGGCCTGCAAGCGCCGGCCCACAGTGGCACGGTGGAGGTCAAGGTGGCCGATCTGCCGCCGGGCGATTATGCCTTCGCCGTCTACCACGACGCCAACGGCAACGGCAAGATGGACCGCAACATGGTCGGCATGCCGACCGAGGACTACGCCTTCAGCAACAACGCCGTCGGCAAGCGCGGCGCGCCACGCTACGAAGATGCGCGCATCGTACTGCCGGCCGATGGCGCCGTTGCCACCGTCAATCTGCGTTGAGCGGAGACTGCCATGACCAACCGCCGCCAGTTCCTCAGCTTCGCTACCATGAGCCTCGCGTCCACATCCGCGCTGGCCGACAGCCTGACCTACGAAGCCTTCCATCACGCGCTGGATCAGAATGCGCGCCTGCTGGCCTACGCCGACCATACCGGCGATGTGGCCGGTGGTGCCACCGTGCTGGGTCGCCTGCCGGCGGACCTGAACGGCGTCTTTTACCGCAACGGGCCGGGACGCTTTGAGCTGGGCGGCGAGCGCTATCACCACTGGTTCGACGGCGACGGCTTCGCCCAGCGCTGGCAGATCCGCGATGGCAAGGTCAGTCACATCGGCCGCTTCGTCGCCACGCAAAAGTTTGAGGAAGAGAGCAAGGCAGGGCGCTTCCTGTATCCGGCGTTCGGCACCTGGCTTGACCGCAAGCCGCTCAAGAACAACGACACCGGCAACGTCGCCAACACCAATCTGCTGCCGTTCAATGGCCGTGTGTACGCGTTATGGGAGGGCGGTTCGGCCACCGAAGTCGATCCGCAAACGCTGGCTACGCGCGGCATCAAGACCTGGCGCCCGGACCTGAAAGCCATGCCGTTTTCGGCACACCCGAAGATGGATCCGGACGGCGGCCTGTGGAACTTCGGCACCGCGCCGGGTGCGAATCAGCTGGTGATCTATCGCCTGAACGCGGCCGGCGAGGTCACGCGCACCGCCATGATCCCGGTGCCGCAGCTGAACATGGTGCATGACTTTGTGGTCAGCGGTCGCCATCTGATTTTTATGGTGGCGCCCTACAATATGACAAATGCGGCGGAAGCCAGCTTCGCCGATCGCATGCAATGGGCCGGTGATAAACAGCCGCTGCGCGCGCTGGTCATCTCCAAGGATACGCTGGAGTTGCGTCAGGTGTTCGAACTGCCGGCCCGTTCCGTTTTCCACTTCGGGAACGCCTACGACGACGGCGCCGTGACGCGCTTTGACGTGGTGCTGCACGAGGGTGACGCCTTGCGCAAGGTCGGCCTGCCGATGCGCGGCGCACCGCGCATGGCGAGCGAAAATCCCAGCAGCACGGTGCAGATCACGCTGGACTACGCCAGCGGCCAGGCGCGCGAGGCGCGGCTGTTCGGCGTCAGCGAGTTCCCGCGCGTGATGCCGCAGGTGGTATCGGCGCGCCATCGCAAGCTGCTGGTGCTGGGCGCCAGCGGCCGCGAACTGATACTCGACAGCGTGAACCTGATCGACACCGACAGCGGCAAGACGGACAGCTATGCTTTTGGCCCCGGCTGGCAAGTCGAAGAGCACGTGTTGGTGCCAAGGGTACCATCGCGTGGTGCCCGTTCGGAAACCGATGGCTATGTGGTCGGCGTGGCGCAGGACACGCGCCGCGCGCAAAGCGTGCTGACGGTGTTTGATGCGCACAACATCAAGGCCGGTCCGATCGCGCTGGCGCGGCTGCCATATCGCGCGCCGGTTTGCTTTCATGGTAACTTTCTGGCGGCATGAATAAAATGAAAGCAGGTATGACGCAACAAGAACCCACGCCACTGCGGTCGCACCCGCTGGAGCTGATCCCGTTTTTCCGCCGCTGGCAGCCATCGATGCGGCGTGATCTCCTGTACACCATGATCTGGAGCACGCTGATTGGCCTGGTTTTGACGACATGCGTGCGCCTGATGTCCAGCGACGGCGCCAGCTTTTCCGAGCATTTGTGGTCTTTGATATTGATGTCGAACCTGATTGGCTTGATCGTCCACGGTGGTACGCTGGCTGGCAATCTGCTGACGAACGGCTGGCCGCGTCGCTCCCGTGGTTTGCCACGCCTGCTGTTTAACATGGTGCTGACGGCGATTGCGGTGTTGTTTGGCGTCTTGCTGGGCAACGCCATCTGGAACCGCAGTAATCCACTGCATTTGCTGACCAATCGTGCGGTGGTGGTCCAGTGCCTGATCATCGCCGCGTTTGTGGCGCTGCTGATGTATATGGTGCGCCGGGCCGCCGAGCGGCGCCACGCGGTTGCGATGGAGGCGGCCCGGCAGAAAGAATTTGCCGCTGCCAGCGCGCGCCTGCTGGCCGAGGCGCGGCTGCGGGCCTTGCAGGCGCAGATCGAGCCGCACTTCCTGTATAACACGCTGGCCAATGTGGTCAGCCTGATCGGACCAAAACCAGCGCAGGCGCAGCGCATGCTGGAACGCTTCATCGACTATCTGCGCGCCAGCCTGGCCGCCAGCCGCAGCGAGGAGGCGACGCTGGGCTCCGAAGCGGCGCTGATTGCTGCTTATCTCGATGTGCTGGCGGTGCGCATGGGCGAACGCCTGCGCTACCGTATCGATGTTCCCGACGAATTGCGGCAGTACCCCATCGCGCCCATGCTGCTGCAACCGGTGGTCGAAAACGCCATCGCGCACGGGCTGGAGCCGAAGGTGGAGGGCGGCGAGATTGTGGTCAGCGCCCGCGTGGAGGGTGAACAGGTATATGTACGCATCAGCGACACCGGCGTGGGCCTGAACGAAGCGGCGCCGCGCAAGCCAGGCGGCGGCGTGGGGCTGAGCAATCTGCGCGAGCGCTTGCGCAGCTTGTACGGCGGCGCCGCTAAGGTAGAATTATTGGAAAATCAACCCTGCGGCATGACGGTGCGCCTCGTGCTGCCTTTGAATGTGAGTCCGACATCATCAATACCATCCGTGCCCTGATCGCAGACGACGAAGAACATCTGCGCGACTACCTGGAAAGCCAGCTGAAAACCGTGTGGCCGGAATTGCGCGTGGTGGCCCGTGCCGCCAACGGCATCGAGGCGCTGCGCTTGATTGACGAGGAAGCGCCGGATGTGGTGTTCCTCGATATCCGCATGCCCGGCCTGACAGGCCTGGATGTCGCCGCCAGGCTGGTGGACAGCCCCAAGCCGCCGCACATCGTGTTTGTCACAGCGTATGACCAGTATGCGGTGGAGGCGTTTGAGCATTCGGCAGTGGACTATCTGCTGAAGCCAGTGAATATCGAGCGATTGGAGCGCACTGTCGCCAAGCTGAAGACACGTCTGAAACCCGCTTCGCCGGCGGAAGGCGCGGTGCCGGCTGCGGTGTTGCAGGCCTTGCTGGCGCAACTGGCGGCGCCGGCGCCTACACCCGCTGCCGCTGCCGCACCGCTGCAATGGATACGCGCGTCGCAAGGCGAAGAAACGCGCCTGATTCCTATCGAGGACGTGATTTACTTCCAGAGTAACGACAAGTACACCAGCGTGTTCGTAGCGGACGGAGAAAGTCTGATCCGCACGCCGATCAGCAAGCTGCGCGAGCAGCTCGATGAGCAGCAGTTCTGGCAGATCCACCGCAGTGTGATTGTGGCGGCACGCCATGTTGCAGGCACCCGGCAGGATTTCCGCGGGCGCCTGATGGTGCAGCTGAAAGGCCGCCCGGAACAGCTGGTCGTCAGCCGTAACTACGTCGATCTGTTCCGGGGGATGTAGCAGGAATTACTTCGCCAGCACCGGCTTCACTTTGGAAGCCGCCAGCTTGGCGTTGATGCGCGCGGTATCCACGTCATCGGCGGTGGCCAGCGCCACGCCCATACGGCGGCGGGCGAACGACTCCGGTTTGCCGAACAGGCGGATATCGCTGTTTGGCACGCGTAGCGCCTCGGCCACGCCTTCAAAGGCGATGCCTGCCGCTACGTGCTGGCCATAGATCACGGCCGACGCGCCCGGCGCCTTCAGCGCCACATTGACGGGCAGGCCAAGAATGGCCTTGGCGTGCAGTTCGAATTCGCTTTGCACCTGGGTAGCCATGGTCACCATGCCGGTATCGTGCGGACGTGGGCTGACTTCCGAGAACCACACAATATCGTTCTTGACGAACAGCTCCACGCCGAACAGACCGAGGCCGCCCAGATCCGCCGTCACTTTGCCGGCGATGTCGCGCGCGAGTTCCAGCGCCACCGGGTCCATGCGGCATGGCTGCCACGATTCCACGTAGTCGCCTTGCACCTGCACGTGGCCGATCGGATCGCAGAACTGCGTGATCACCTTGCCGTCTTCGCCCAGCGAACGCACGGTCAGCAGGGTGATTTCGTAATCGAAGTCGATGAAGCCTTCGACGATCACGCGGCCCGAGTCGACGCGGCTGCCGGCGGCGGCGTAATCCCACGCAGCTTTCACTTCAGCGGCGCTATCGATCTTCGACTGGCCTTTGCCCGACGACGACATCACCGGCTTGATCACGCATGGGAAACCCACGGCTTCGGCGCCGGCCTGCAGTTCTTCCAGGCTGCTGGCGAAACGGTATGGCGAGGTGGCCAGGCCCAGCGTCTCGGCGGCCAGGCGGCGGATGCCTTCGCGGTTCATGGTCAGCTGCGCGGCGCGCGCGGTCGGAATGCAGGTGATCTTGCCGGCTTGTTCCAGCTCCGCCAGTTTGTCGGTGGCTATAGCCTCGATTTCCGGCACCACCAGGTCTGGCTTCTCCTGCTCGATCAGCGCGGCCAGCGCGTCGCCATCGGTCATGTTGATGACGTGGGCGCGGTGCGCGACCTGGTGGCCAGGCGCGTTCGGGTAGCGGTCGACGGCGATCACTTCCACGCCCAGGCGCTGCAGCGCGATGATGACTTCCTTGCCGAGTTCACCGGAGCCAAGCAGCATGACTTTGGTGGCGGTAGGGGACAGGGGCGTACCGAGAGTGCGTGGATTGTTCATGAGTGCGATGTCAAGTTAGAAGGAGTAAACCAGTGTTACCGAAGTCTGGGTATCGGTGTTCTTTTTATCGGCCGGCACGTTGGTGTCATTGCGGATGTTGAACGCTGCTTTCATCTGCATCGTGCTGTTGATTTTGGTGCGCAGCGCGGTTTCGGCCATCGAGTGGACGTTGGAGGTGCCGCGTTCGACGCTGACGTTCTGGCTGAACTGCGCGCTGTCGCTAAGTTTCCAT